>Ga0222716_10000077_pt1 | contig 71938 bp, 62 predicted proteins | sample C33_13DmetaG_FD_165044 | JGI IMG/M metagenome (GOLD analysis project Ga0222716, IMG submission 165044) | Estuarine water microbial communities from San Francisco Bay, California, United States - C33_13D | ecosystem: Environmental > Aquatic > Marine > Unclassified | place: USA: California... | reverse complement strand
ACATTGGTGGAACAAAGGGTACTATGGTTGGCGAATCAATGTCAACAACTGTAACCGAACAAGTCACAGACACTTTTCTTGGTGGTCATTCTCATAATATAAAAGGCACTCATTCAATGAATATTGACGGAGCTGCAAATTATTTTGCTAAAAACAATATGCATATAAGTTCTCAAGCTGAATTAAATATCTCGGCTGATAAATCTAGAATTTGGTCTAACAATTTAGTAATGATGGGTGGTAGCGGTATCATTGGTGGGCAAAGTATGGTGTACAATGGTAAAGGTGCTAAATTTACTGATGCAGTTGAAGCACCAACGTTTCATGGAGATCTAAATGGAACGGCAAAGATTGCTGCAACATCATTACATCAATCTTATAATGATGGAACTGGCCCTGGATATTCGCCTAATACTGGAACACAAGGATCTATTACAAATACAACTATGCCAACAATTGCAGAAGCTTCTGCATCTAATATTAGCAATTACTTGTCAAAATCTGTTTATGCAATCAAAAAGGTAAACATTGATGTTGGCGACTTTATAAAACGATTTGTAAATAGAGCAACTGATTATTCTGGTAGATCTAAAACAAAAATGACAGCAGGGGAAGCAAGATCAAAGTTAAGAGATCCAGCAAATAGATCAAATAACCAGTTAGTAGGCCAATTGCTAAAAGAAGGTGTAATTACTGATAAATGGAATATTCCATCGCCTATTGCAATGGGAAGAATTGTAAAATCAGATCCAACACCACAGGTTTCATTAGGTGATGGAAGCTCACCGGTAAATCCGGCAATTGTTTTTATTCCAGGACAATCTGAAGTTAAAATTTATCCTGATGAAAAATATAATCCATATAGACAATCTGATATTACTACTAAAACATTATTAGCTCCTGGAATTTCAATGGCCAAGTTTCTTGGATCAGAAGATTCTACTAACTTAAATTTTTTAAGAGACCTTAGTGTCAAGCAAGAATTAGCAAAGTATCTTGGAATTCACGCTTTAAATATGAAAAACATACTTTCAAATCAAAATAAATTTAAAAATGTTAGCTTAAAAATATCTGAAAGTGTTTATCGCCCAGGACCATCAGAAACAATTACGAATGAAAGTATTAATGATTTAAAACTAAAAGGCAGGGCAGTTGTATTTGATGTAATTGGTAATACAGGTAAAAGCAATTTAAACTCATTATTTGAATTAGCTGTATGGTGGAAAGATGTAATTTATTATGAAAAACTAATTTTATCATATGACACGATTGAAGGGCCACTTAAAGGCAGAATCATAGTTGTACTACCAGAGATTGATGAAAATTATAGAGGCACGTTCAATAGAGATATTGAAACACACTATAATAATACAACGTTTTCTAAAGGCGAGTTTATTGAAATTTTATCTAAAAGAACTGAAACACTAGACCTTTTGACATCTGATTATAAAATTCCTTATGTTAATCCTAATGGTAGAGTTAAATTTTTAAACCCTGATCCAAACGCATTACCCAGACAAGTTATTATTGATGCTTTAGATGCAGCAGTAGCTACATTAGGTCAAGGGTATGTTGCGACTGTAACACTCAACGGTGGTAGATCTGGAAGAGTTGCAGGAACACAAAACCATCCGCTTGGTTGGGCTGCTGATTTCTATTTGTCATATAATGGTGAAAGACTATATACAAATTCTAATAAAGAAATATATGATGACTTAATTAAAGCCTTAGTTGTAAACGCAAACGTCAAAAACGTAAGACCAGGCATTGGTGGATATACAAAATTTATTCATTATGATGAAAGCCCTTGGAGACAAAATAAACCAGGAAAAGCAGGAACATGGAATTCTGGCTTTAGGATACTGATTTAATGGGTATAAATAAATCAAAAAGAAGAAACAATGGCGACTAAAGTATTTTCACGGCAGGATAAAGATATAACAGAGGTATCGAAACTTACCTCTCGTATCCAGGAATATAAAGACATAGATTTGTCTTTTACAGCAAAGCCGAATGGTGAGCTTTATACAAAGAAAGATGCTTCTGCAGTTGTACAAGCATTAAAAAATTTGATTCAAACAAATTATTATGAAAAACCTTTTGAACCTTTTTTCGGTGGTAATGTAAGAGGACTATTATTTGAATTAGCCGATGAAGATATTGAAATAGAAGTAAAAGAAGCTATTATTCAAACAATTAATGAGTATGAACCTCGAGCTAAAATCATTAATATATTTGTTAATTTTATAGAAGATTATAACGACTTAAATGTCACAATAGAATTTCAGGTAATAAACACTGAAGAAGTTGTACAGTTTACAACTTCACTATCAAGGTTGAGATAACATGGCAACTACAATAAAATCAACAGCTTTAGATTTTAATAATATTAAAAGCAATCTAAAAACATTTTTGGCCAATAAACAAGAGTTTAGGGATTACAATTTTGAAGCTGCTGGGCTATCAAACATTCTTGATGTATTAGCATATAATACACATGTAAATGCGCTCATTGCAAACTTTGCTTTGAATGAATCCTATCTTGGTACAGCTCAATTAAGAAGTTCTGTTGTTTCTTTGGCTGAAGGTATTGGATATGTTCCAGACACCACGACTGCATCTCAGGCTGTTGTTAGAATTTTTTTAACTGGACCTGACCAACTAAAAGATGACAAAATTTCTTTGCCGGGTTATACAACATTTACTACAACAGTTGATGACGTATCATATACATTTTCCACTATTGAAAACTATGAAGCTACCAATGATGGTAATGATTTTTATGAATTTAAAACAAAAGATGGCTCAAATAATATTACACTGTACGAAGGAACAAAAAGAACTAAGTCTTTCCTTGTAGGTGAATATGAAGACAATCCAGTGTATGTAATTCCAGATCCTAACTTAGATTCTACAACTGTAACCGTAAAAGTATATGATTCGTTTACTTCAACAAATTTTGCTACATATAATAATGTTATTAACGTAACAAGTATTAATGCTAATTCAGAAATTTATATTTTAAAAGAATCACCAAACGGCTATTTTGAATTATCATTTGGCGATGGTAAAACATTTGGTATTGCTCCGGGCGCTGGATCTCGTATTGAAGTTGAGTATCTATCAACAAAAGGACCAAGTGCAAATGGTGCAATAAGTTTTACAAAAACTGAAGCAATTACATTTGGTGTAACTAATACTTTCTCATCAGCCGTTACAACTAGCACAGTTTCAAATAGCGTCGGCGGCGCGGTAAAAGAAACAATTGAATCTATTCGCAAAAATGCTCCATTCCAATACGCAGCTCAAAACCGTATGGTTACAGCGGAAGATTATACGTCACTTATTCTTCGTAGATTTTCTACATTTATTAAAGACACAAATACATTTGGCGGAGAAGATGCAGTTCCACCGGAATACGGCGCAGTTTTTAGTTCAATTGTTTTTCAAGATGATGTGAATGCTGCAACCCAGGCTGCGAAAAAACAAGAGATTGTTGACCTAGCAAACCAATTAGCAATTACATCATTTAAAATTAGATTTGAAGATCCAATAAAAACATTTATTGAAGCAGATGTATTTTTTCAATTTAACCCTAGACTAACTGATGTATCTGAAAATAATGTAACAACTGCGATTCGCGATGAAGTACAATCTTATTTTAATTTAAATACCGGTAAGTTTAAACAATCATTTAGACGTTCAAATATGCTTTCTTTAGTTGATGATATTAATGCTGCTGTTCTTTCTTCTCGCTCTAATATTCGTATGCAAAGAAGATTTACGCCCAGCTCACCAAGCATTTCTAATACTGTAAAGAATCTTACATTGGACGCTGAAGGTTCATCTACTATTTCGGCTGCTAATATCACGAAGGTTGTAGAATTAGTCGTTCAAAGTAGATTTAAAGATGCAGTAAATCATCTAATTAATAATTCAACTGTGCAAAGTAAAAACTTTAATGGAATCCTAACAGATCTTACTGCGGCTGGTGCAATTAAAACTCAAATAATTCGCTATCCTGTGGAAATTGCGCCTGTATCAAATAATGAGTATATTATTACAAGTAACCAATTTACATATGATGGTAAAAATTGTTTTCTTAGAAATAAACTAAACAGCGCCGATATCCAAATTGTAGCAGCAATTGGTAATGCTGTTATTATAGATAATGTTGGTAATTTTGATCCTACAGCAGGTATTGTTACAATTAACTTCTTCAACCCAGCTTCTATTGTTGGTGGTGGATCTGAAATTAAATTAGCGGCTATTCCTGCTAATCAATCAGCAATATCTCCAGTAAGAAATGAACTACTAGAATATGATCCTACAAGATCTCTAGTGAAATCTGTAACTGTAACAGCAACGAATTAATGGCATATAAAGATAAAACCCCATTCGATGATAATAGAATTAAGTTGGATTTCCATAGAGCGGAAATTGACAACGTTCTACCCGAGTACTTTGGCGAAGAATATCCAAAGCTAAAACAATTGTTTGAAGCTTATTATGAATTTATGGATTCAGATATAAATCCTTCTGGTAAAATTAAAAGATTGTACGAATCAAGAGATGCTACACAAACGCCTAGTGATAATCTCCCATTTTTAGAAGATGAGTTGCTTTTAGGACAATCATATTTTGGTGGATTTCAAAATAAAAGAGAAGCGATTAAGTTTTCAAATCTTTTATATCGTTCAAAAGGAACTAAGTATTCGATTGAACAATTCTTTAGAGGGTTTTATGGAGAAGACCCTGTTGTAACGTATCCAAAAGAAAATATTTTTAAAGTTGGCCCTGAAATTAATTATACATTAGACAGCGCAAATACAGCAGGCCAACAAATAACATCGCCTGCATCTAATATTGGCACTGAATCTCAAAGATTTATCACTGATGATAAGCTTTACCAAGTCATGTCTTTGCTAATTCGAGTTGGTGTGTCTGTAAATGAATGGCGGGATGTGTATAAGTTATTTGTCCATCCGGCCGGCATGTATCTTGGCAGTGAACTTCTTATTGAACTTATTAATGAAAATGGTTTGGAAGACCAGCTACCAAATGGCGATGAATTAACTGCTACTCTTGGTTTCACAGTTGATGCAAGTCTACAAACAGAAACATTTATTTCACAGACACTACTTGTTGATGGAGATACAGATTACGGTATGCACAGACAAAATGCAAATCAGTTCTTCGACCAAATTGGAAACATTAAACTTGAGGATGCACAAGGCTACAATCTTGAAGAAATGCTGGATGCAAGTAGTGCTACATTCGATGATTCAGACGATCCAGCGTCTGTATTTAGAACAGCAGCTACCTTCGACGAAGAACAAACTCTATCTGATTCTGATATGTTTACATCTAGATTTGATGAAGGCAAATTCAATACATTATTTGATTCTGAAAATAGTGCTGACTCGGCAGATTACACTGGATAAACATTATAAATAATTTCAACTAATTTTGAACGAGAAACCAAATGGCTAGACGCATAATTAATATTGGATCTATAGCAAATGATGGAACTGGCGATACTTTACGTACCGCCGGAGTAAAAATGAATTCCAATTTTCAAGAGATCTTCAGCAGGCTTGGTGGAGATTCAAGCATATCAACTGCAACATCTCTAACTGACAGTGGGTTTGATCTTAATGGCATATTATATCACACTAGAGTTGGTTTCAATGAAGGCAATGAAAATATTGAAATAGACTTTCCAGATTCTGGTGGTAATGTTCTTATTGATTCAGCTATTCAAACTATTACAAATAAAACAATTGATATTGGTTTAAACACAATTAATGGTTTACCCGTATCGTCTTTTATGTTATCAGACGGAAGTGGTGTAATTGATAGTTCTACATCTAAATCAATTCCAGCAACAAATATAGTTGGTGACTCTGATACTCAAACTTTAAAAAATAAAACATTGTCTACTGGTACAATAATTAATGCTGGAGCATCTATTACTTCTCCAAAAATTATTTCTGCTATTAATGACACAAACAATAACGAAATTATTAAATTTGCTCCAGTAAGCTCAGCAACAAATGAAATTACTATTTCAAATGCAAATGGCGGCGCACCAAAAGTTTCAGCAACTGGTTCTAATACAAATATTAGCTTGACTTTAGAACCAAAAGGAAACAGCGCTATTTTAGTAAATAAATTAGCATTACCACCTGCAACAACAATTACTGCAGGTGGAACATTAGCTGATGTTACAAAAAGTAATTATCTTGTAAATGGTAGTGGAATTACAGTTACCGTTCCAAATGGCACGGTGGTTGGAGAAACTAAAACATTTACTAATATTGGTACTTCTCCGGTTGTAATTCAACCGACATCATTTGATCCAGAAAATGGTGCTCATACAGACATTGACGTTACCACAAAACAATCAACGATGATTATGTGGGTAAATAATAATTGGTACATCATTGGTGGCACGGCCTCAACATCCTAGGAAATAAAACATGGCTTCTATTTTAACTGATACATTAAAAAGAGATTTAGTACAAAAAATCTTCAATGAAAATGAAGGTACACGTATTGGCGACTCTGATAATAATTTTTATATTGCAATAGGTCGTTCTGAAGCATGGAATGATCCTATAAATATTAACATCAACGATACAAACCCGCCGGGTTTTAGCGTTAACGCTAGAGAAGAACGTGAGTTTAGATTTTCAATGCAATCAGTAAAAGCCCTGGATGCATTTAGTTGGGTTGTACCAAAAAGAGATTGGACATCAGGCGATACATTTTATCAGTTTAGCGATCATGAAACTGTTAACCATCCAGTAGATCAAACGCCATATGTTATTACCGATGATAATAATGTTTATCTTTGCATTAAATCTAATAAAAATACCGCAGGCGAAGAACAGCCTTCAACTGTAAAACCAGATCATACTAACTCTACTCTTACAGAAGAAACAGATGGATACATTTGGAAATTTTTATACAGTGTAAATGTTACTGATGCAAATAACTTTATGACTACCGCTTGGATGCCATTAAAATATGTGGATTCTGCTCCAGCTGATGATCCATATTTTTCACAATATCTTGTAAAACAAGCTGCGGATTCAGCACAAATTGTTGGGTATCAAGTTATAAATGGCGGATCAGGTTATCCAACAGGCGCAGGCGATGTTACTTTAGATATAATTGGAAACGGCACTGGTGCAACTGCTCGAGCTTCAATCACATCTTCAGGTGTTATTGGTCATGTTCTAATTGGTGATAGTTCTAGCGTTGGCCAAGCTCCTTACCCATTATTTCAAGATGCAATGGGAAATGGATATGATTATGCTGAGGTAAAAATTACAGCTAATACAGGCTCTGGGGCAATTATTAAACCAGTTTTCTCTCCAAAAAATGGTTTAGGCCACAATCCAATTAATGATTTAAAATCAAATGCCTTAATGTTTAATATTAAACCCGACGGTCAAGAGATTGTTGATGGCAATCCAAAATTTGTGATAGATCAAAATTATCGTCAAATTGCATTAATTAAAAACCCAACACTCTATGACAGTTCAGAAAAATTTACAGCAGAAGCTGGTCTTGCTCTATGGAGAATGACACTGGATGCTCAATACACTGGATTAGATTTTAACGATATTATTGAAGAAAATGGTGGAGACGCAAAAGGAATTCTAGACTGGTCCGATGCAGCATCTCCTAATACTTCTATTTGGTATCATCAAAATGATATAACAACTGGCTTTACACAATTTACTGATGGTGATACTATAGATATTGGAGATACTACAGGTATTGTAGCAGATTCGGCGCGAATTTTACCGGACATCGATCCATACTCAGGGGATTTACTATTTCTGGCAAACATTGACCCTAAAACTCGTGATGAAGATCAAACAGAAGACATCAAGGTCGTTATCAGACTCTAAGGATTTACTATGGCAACTAATCTAATACAAACTACTTTTTCTACTGAGTATAAAGACGACTATCGCGATAGTGATAACTATCACAGAATATTGTTTAATAGCGGCAGAGCTTTGCAAGCAAGAGAGCTAACTCAGTCTCAAACTATCATTCAATCAGAATTAGCAAGAGTTGGTTCATTCTTATTTAATGAAGCCGGAATATTTGGATCAAGCGGAAATCTAAGTAGTGGGTTTAGTCCTGTAGGTTACGTTAAATTAGTTTCATTCGGATCTTTAAGCGTAAGTTATCCTACTTTAGTTGGAACTAAAATTACAAATGCTGATGGTATAAGCGCTACAGTAAAAGCTGCCATTCCAGCAGCTGCTGGAGATCCTGATACCTTATTAGTACGATATATTAGTTCAAATAATTTAACTTCAGATGACCCATCAGCTGCGCCAAAAACTTTTGTTGCAGGGGAAACTTTAAATTATTCTACAAGTGATGGTAGCGGAACATTAACAATCGCAGCTAATAACCAAAATGATTTGGCTATTGGTAAAGGTTCTATGATCGAAATTCCTAAATTTGATACCTTTGTAGCCGGTCATTTTATTTTTGTAAATTCACAAAGTTTAGTTATTAGCAAATATAATCCCGCACCCGATGAAGTAATAGGTTATGTGTTAACAGAAGATGTTGTGACAGTAAGTGATGATAACGCTTTATATGATAATACTGGTTCAACACCGAATCTAACATCTCCGGGTGCTGATCGTTATAGAATTAAAATGACTCTAACAAAAGAGTCAGATGTAACAGCAAGTCAAACGTTCTATCCTCTTCTAAAAATGCAAAACGGCGTGGTACGTAAGATTAATCAAAGTAACGATACACTAGGTGAATTAGGTAGTATTATTAATGCAAGAACTAATGATATTACTGGTGACTTTATTGTAAACAACCCTGGTTCGCAATTTGATTTAATTGTCGATGAAGATAGCGATGATAATTTTTTAAGATTTAATGTTGGCGGCGGTGTCCTATTCATTAATGGTAATAGAGTAGAAAGAAGATCTGCTAGTAATCCAATTCGTATAGAAAAACCGAGAAGTACTACAAGCGATTTGCATAATAAAACAAATGAGTTTATATCAGCACGATATGGTAATTATGTATTAGCAGATTCTGCAAATGTAAAAGGTTTAATTAGCCATATTAGTGATTTTAGTACAGTTAATTTATATGATGATATAGGAAAAACTTCTGTAGTTGGTACTACAAGAATTAGAAATATTCAAGATTTCGATAACGAATATAGAATTCATTTATTCGATGTAAATCTAAATGCTGGTAAATCATTTAGAAACGTAAAAGCTATTGGTACGGATTCATCTGACTTTGCAGATTTAAAAGCCGTAAATGGTGTTATTAGTTTAATTGATAAACAACAAAGCTCTTTACTAATACCAATTGGCCAGCCAAGAGTTCAAAGTATCACAAATGTAACAATGCCAGTTACTCGTATTACTACAGACACTACAAACGTTTCAGGTATAGCTACATTCCAAGTATCAGACATTTCAAATAATAATTTTACCGATGGCGCTAGCTGGATGATTCAAGTAGATTCAGATGGTGAAATGTTCTCTCCACCATCATATGATTCTGCAGGTGGAGCTGTTACTACTATCTCAGGATTACCAGCGCTAAAAGCTGTTACATTATTAGCATATGAAAATAAAACAGCAGTTCAAAAAATTAAAAGACTTCAACTAAATTATTCTGAAAGTCTTTCAATAGTTGGCAGAACATTTACTCTTACTAAGCCTGACATTTATATATTTAAGTCAGTTGTAGAAGATGCAACTGGTTTAGATATTACAAACAGATTTATATTTAATAACGGTCAAAGAGATGATTTCTACACAGTTGGTACTGGTACAGTAAAGAGTGGATCTACAGTTCCTGGTGGTACTGTGACAGTAACATACGATTATTTCACACATTCAGCCGGAGATTATTTTGCGGGTAAGAATTCTTATCCAGATATTGCATATGAAAAAGTACCGCAATATTCGACAAGTACTGGTATTTTCCATAAACTAACAGATGTTATTGATATGAGACCAGTTAAAAATGATACTGGAGCTCAATTTACAGGAACTGGTTCAGTCATTGAACCTTTACCGAAGAACGGAGCAACTATAACTGCAGGAACTGTAGCAAACTGGATGCCTCGTAGAGATATTGTGCATATTTCTAATACCGGTTTTATTACTGTTACAAAAGGTCAGACATCACCTAATCCTGTAGCACCAGCTGTTCCTTTGAATGAACTGCTTTTGCACAGTGTTATGCTAAATCCATATACATTTAATGAAAATGATTTATTTATAAGAACTATTGACCATCGTGGCTTTAAAATGTCAGATATTCGTAGAATGAATGACAGACTTAATAATGTTGAAGAGCTTACAGCTTTAACTATTTCAGAAATGGAATTACAGCAATTAGATGTTCAAGATCCAAACGATGCCACTTTACCAGATAGAGTTAAGCAAGGTATTACCGGCGACACTTTTAATAGTAATATACAGTCTTATATGACTGATTTGGATTATAGAGCTAGAATTGATCGTAATATGAGTAGAGTATCACCTATGATATTTGGTAGAGCTCTTACTCTTTATTATGATTCTGATACATCATCCAATGTACAACAAAAAGGTAACACTGTTTGGCCTACATATACTGAAGAAGTTTATATAAATCAAAATGTAGCATCAAAAGTTATAAATGTAAATCAATTTGAGATGAACAAATCAGTAGGATCAGCTACAATTGAACCACCACGCGACGCATTTACTACTCGGAAAAAAGTTGATGGTTCTTATGAATTAGGAACTACAGCAGCAGTAGCTGAAATAAATACCAAAACCGTTACATCCCAAGGTAATGAAAATATTGATGGTGGAGCATAGGAGATAGATATGGTGCAAGCATACCAACAGGTTGGAACAGAAGTAAAATACAAATCCGAAACTAATACCTATGAAAACAACTTAGGTTATGAAACAGTTTCTATTTGTAAGCCAAAATTTGTCTTTTTTGAAATGGTGGGTTTGAGACCAAGCACACCCCATTGGATTTTCTTTGACGGTATTGATGTTACAAAATGGGTTAATACTAGTTATAATTTAGATAGCTTTAATAACGCTCCTATAAATTCAATATTAAGAAATCCTGGCGATAATTATATTACTGCTACATCATTTCCTACTGCACAAGGCGGTCCTACAAATGCTTCAGGCCCGATCAGCACTGATGCCAGCGGAACTTTAAGTGGTGCATTTTATTTACAATCAAATGATACTCTTTCGTTCAAAACAGGAACTAAAAAAATAACAGCTATTGATATTGATATTTTAGATAAATCAAAAGCTCTGTCTTATGCTGAAGGCGAATTTGTTTCAACAGGTTTATATGAAGTGTATTGGGAATATAGTGTAACAACTAATGTAGCATATGACGCGCCAATTTATGATTGGGTGACAGTACCTGCTTCTCAATCTCCGCAAAACAACAACTCTGACAATGATCGTGGCAGCGACGATAAGAAACTTTATCTTGGCAATGATGGCTATAATTATTATGTTTCTGAACAGCACGCTAAATCGCTTGGTTGGGGCGAAGTGGCAATCGCCAAGGGCACGCCAAATAACCAAGGCGTGATAATAACAGCACAAGACAATAATAGCGATGCAGGTAAAAATGCTAATAATAGTAGTAATAGTGAATCAGTTCTTTGTAACTACATTTACGAATTAGGTTATCTTGATAAAGATGTCTGGATTTTAGATGAACAGTTTGGCGATATAGTAGCTTCAGAAAATCCAGTTGTTTTAGAAGGATATCATGCATGGGCTGAGCCTATGATTAAATGGATGAATACAGGATCTATTTTATCTAAAATATATCTTCATGCATGGGTTATCCCATTCACCAGATGTTGGGCTCAACATATTGCTCATAAGATGGAACCTACTAAACATAAAGATAATTTAGCAGGAAGATTAATGTTTAATGCTGGTGTTCCTTTATGTAAATTTATTGGAAAATATTTGACAAATACTAAGATGGAAATGAGGAATCAATAATGGCTGGAATTTCACTTACAGAACAGCTCAATCCTATGGCTCAAACATTCAGGGTTGTAGAGCGTCAAGGTTCTGTTCTTACCGGTGTAGGTTTATTCTTTTCAAGTGCTCCGACAGCGTTACAAGATGATTTGCCTATCATTATAGAATTAAGACCAGTCGTTAATGGTGGTAATCCATCATCACAAGAATTTATTCCTGGTACAAGAGTTACAGCATCAGCTGCTCAAATTCGTACAGTAGCAAGCGCAACTTTCAGTGATGCGACAGAATATAAATTTACTTTTAGAGAACCACTTTATGTTCCTGGAAATACTGAAATGGCTATTGTGGCCTATACTGCTGCGCCTGCTAGTCAATACAAAGTTTTTGCAGGAACATTAGGCGAATATAAATTACCTAATTCTAATTCAGTAAGAGTAACTCATCAGCTAGATGCTGGTGTATTCTTTCAATCTTCAAATGGTACAACTTGGTCAAAGGATCAAAATACAGATATTGCTTTTAAAGTTTATAGAGCAGTATTTACTAATAATATTAATACAGCAAGAGTCAGAATTCCTACTCCCCCAGTCAAAGCTCTGACCGAAAATCGCTTTACAGAAAACTTAGTTAAATATCCTTCTGATCCAATTATATTAACTGCAGGAGCTGATTCTGCACAAGTGATTCACCCATCGCACGGGTTTTTGCCTGGTGATACAGTTCACTTAACTGGCCTTGATAGCTCAACATCTTATGGCGGTGTTTTTGGTTCAAGTATTGTAGGACAAAGAACTATCACAAAAGCAGATCCGTATGGCTACACGATTGCGATAGATTCATCAGCAGATTCAAGTGGAAGATTTGGTAATAATATTGTAAAAGCTACAGAACAATATGTAATTAACGATATGATATTATCTCTGCCGCGTTATGAACCAATACACACTGAAATATATGCAACTGGTAATTTTATTACTCATAAATCGTTTGGCGGAACAGAAACCCAAGGAGCTAGAACGAATAACGTAGCTGTTGATATTGGCCAGGTTATGAGACTAAAAGATCCTCATGTGGTACAATCAATTAATAATGAAGCAGCAGATAGTTCTTCTACATATTTCGATATTACTCTTAAAACTGATCATAAGTATGTTGCTCCTAGCATTAACGTTAATGCAGGATCTTTTGGAGTTATTAGCAACTTTATTGATTATCAAGATTCTGCAAGTGAAGATATTAATTCTGATGGCGATAGCGATAGAAACGTATTATCGACTATTACGCATGTTGCAGAAACAAATGCTGATGGTGGTACTACTGCTTCTAAACATATTACGATACCATTCGTGCTAGAAGATGATGCTACATCAATCAGAGTAATTATGGATGCTATCCGTCCTCACGGTTCTGATTTCTCTGTTTGGTACAGAACAAATCAAAGCGCATCATCAACAAGAATATCAGAAATCGATTGGACAGAATTTAGTAAAACTATTAACCCACCGAATAAATCTAATTATTCTCAGAACGAAAGAAGTCCTTTTACTAGACAATATGAATTTAATATTTTTGATATAGAATCGTTTGATGAATATCAAATAAAAATTACTTTCAATTCAACTCGATCTTCCAATGTTCCTATTATTAAAAACCTTAGAACGCTTGCAACAATATAATGAAAGACTATTTAATTAAAGTTGAAGGATATCCAGATTTAGCCAGAGATGTTAGAACTAACTCCATAGTTAATATAAATAAAGATAAGTCTAATTTGCGTCGAAGAGCTCGGGATGCTAAAATTAAAGAACGTGAAGAATTTGAACAAATAAAGACAGATGTAACAGAAATTAAAGCAATGCTGCAGCAACTATTAGAGAGCAATAATAATGGCTAATTCAAAGATACCTTACGTTGATCTTGGCGATACACTAAATACTAGCAGATTAAGATTTAACGATCTTATTGATTCCGTTGGCGATGTTTCAACAATGACTACTACTGCTGGCCCTGTGGCTGATGCTATCAATGAGCTTGATTCTGACATTGGTCCTAGACCACATTCTAATTTAACTACTATTGCTAAAAATTTAACAGATGCTATCAATGAGCTTGATTCTGACGTAGGCGTTAGACCTTATATATCTCTTTCAACCACTGCTAAAAATCTAACAGATGCTATCAATGAGTTAGATGCAGAACTTGACGATATTAGTCCTGCTGCAATGGGTACATCTGCTTCCACTGTAAGTGGAGCTATTAGTGAATTAGAAGCTGAAATTGATACGCTCAACGCTCATGTCGAACCTGCGCAAAGTCTTGTTGGATTCATCAGTACTACACTTACCGATGCTATCAATGAGCTACGTGATTCTGTAGGTACACTAGCTAGTCTAAGTACCAGCGCTCAAAATGCTTTTGCGGCCATCAATGAATTAGATGCTGAGTTAGGTACTATTTCATCCGGCGCAATGGGAACAACTGCTTCTACAGTAAGCGGGGCTATATCCGAATTAGAAGTTGAAATTGATACACTAAATGATTCAATGGGTTCTGGTGGTTTAAATACTACTGGACAAAATATAGTTGCGGCCATTAACGAGCATGAATCTGATATTGGCACAGTTGGTAACTTAACTACAACAGCAACAGCATTAACCACAGCTCTTAATGAATTAGATGCGGAACTAGGTACTATCACAGCCGGTGCTATGGGCACAACGGCATCCACAGTGAGTGGAGCTATATCCGAATTAGAAGTTGAAATTGATACTCTTAACACTAAAGTAGAACCTGGTCAAGCTTTAACAACTACTGCAACTACTTTATCTGATGCTATTAACGAATTAGATTCAGACATTGGAGCAAGACCTTATACAGGTTTGACAACCACAGCAAAAACTTTAACTGGTGGTATTAATGAGCTTGATGGTGAAATTGGTGCGGCTAGTTTAACTACTTCTGCAAGTACTCTTCGCGGTGCTATTAATGAGCACGAAACTGATATTACTACATTGAATGATTCAATGGGCTCTGGAGGTTTAAACACAACAGGCCAGAACGTTGTAGATGCTATTAACGAATTAGATTCAGACATTGGCAGTAGACCAGCTATAAATCTTACAACAACTTCTAAAACTTTAACTGGTGGTATTAATGAGCTTGATGCTGAAATTGGTGCTTCTTCTTTAACTACTGTCTCAAATACACTATCTGGTGCTATTAACGAATTGAACGCTATGTCTACAGATTCAGTAGATGAAGGCTCAACAAACATTTACTATACAACAGCTAGAGTTGATTCAGATTTAGGCAATTTTCTTGTTGAAGGAGAAGGCATTGATATTACAAATGGCGCTGGCACTTATACAATTAAAGGCGAAAATGCTTCAAGTTCAAATAAAGGCGTTGCATCATTTAACTCTGGAGATTTTACAGTAACATCTGGTGCAGTAAGTTTAAATACACTATTAACTTTAAAAGACAGCGCCAGTGATACTGGTTCTGCTTTGGATAGAGGTAATACTCTTACAGTACAAGGAACAAGCGGCCAAGTTACGAGTGTAAGATCTGGCGATACAATTACAGTTGGCTTACCTGATGATGTTGTTATTGCTGGTAACTTAACTGTTCAAGGCGCACAAACAATTCTAAATACCTCAACATTAAATGTTGAAGATAAAAGTATTGTTCTTGGGTCAGGCCTAACTGATTCAAACCAAGCTGGTGGAGCTGGGGTTTTTGTTGGTGGTGAAGTTGATGCAGCTACTTTTTACGCTGGCTTTAGATGGAATGAAACCAGTAGATATTGGGAAGCAACTGACTCAACTGGTACGTTCTATCAATTGTCAATTGCTGCTCCAACTACAGGTGGTATTCATTTTAAAGACGATGATGATGATGATCTATTTGTAAATGCAACCACAGGTTCCGGAACATTAAAGATTGATGGTGGTACATCAGTTCAAACAAACTTGGCAGGATCTACTTTAACAGTTTCTGTTGATGAAGCAGATTCAGACATTCTTGGTATTGCATCATTTAGCTCTGATAATTTCTTAGTATCAGCCGGCGATGTTACAATTAAAAATGGTGGAGTGGCAAATGCTGAATTGGCTAACTCATCAATTTCATTTAAAGATTCTGATGGTAATACTGCAGCAGTTTCGTTAGGCGGAACTCTTACTTTTGTAGAAGGTGAAGGCATTGATATTGGTGTTAATTCTTCAACCGATAAAGTTACTATTGAAGTAAATGATTCAGATGTTAAGAAAATTGCGGGCGGATTGTTTAGTGGGAATGTCGAAACAAATATTACCGCAACATATCAATCAGATGACAATACTGTAGATTTATCTGTAGCTGCTGCAACAACATCTACGTTGGGTGTTGCTTCATTTAATAGTAATGACTTTAGTGTTACCGCTGGTGCTGTAAGTGTTAAAGCTTTAGGCATATCAAATGCACAACTTGCTGGATCAATTGCTAATTCTAAACTAACCAATAATAGTATTACAATTAAAACTAGAGAAGATACTATTGGTAAATCAGTATCTCTTGGTGGCAATGTAACATTAGATGTTATGGATTCATCGTCTGCTCAAGCTATGATTGATGCAACATTTACAGCTACTGATTATGTTGGAACTTTACAGGCTGGAATTGGTTTAACATCAACTGGCGACATTAGTGGATCCAACATTAATCATTCATTAGAATTTGCGCCTAATGAATTATCTACTCAAATATCTGCAGATAGCACAGACCAGTTTGTATTATGGAATGGCGATTCAGCTACTAGAATGGCATTAGGCGCAGTTGATACACGTAGTTTAAACGGCCTTGGATTAACATCTGATGGCGATATTACATTTGATGCTGAGGGTAATGACTTTTTGTTTAAAAATGGCCTAGGTGGTGATACTACTACCATGACCCTAGATGATAATGGTCTTTTTGAAATTAGTAATGCGCAATCTATTAATTTAAAAACTACAGGTAATGGTGCAGATATTAAGCTTAAAACCCTCAATTCCAGTGGGGCGTTGCGCGTAACAGATAACGCAGGCGGAGCGTATTACACATTAATTAGCTATGGTAATGGATCTAACGCAGGCGGGGTTACTGTATCTGGGGATGGGGAGTTCTATGGAACTGGTGGCGGTGGTAGTGGAACAGACGCTGTAACTATAAAGACTGGTAACGGCGATCTTACACTTGATGCTGGATTGGGAATAATTAATTTCAGAGACGGAACAGCACAAAGAGGATTTTTAGACCTTAATACAGCAGATCAGCTTTCATTCAAATTAAAAAGCAATACAGTTGGTGATGGATATGGCGTATCGGCTCTAGACCTTAAAGAGTCTGATGGTACTGGTATAGTAAATGTTGTTGGATATACAGCATCAAATACCGTATTTACTTCTAGAACTGAGATTACTAAAACTAATACTTCAACAGAAAACCTTAGCTGGAAAACTAACCAATATTATAAAATTACAAATACTGGTAATAATAATTTTCCAATAGGCTTTACTGATTTGCCTGCAAATAGTTATTTTGCTCAATTAATGGTAATGCTCGTAAACGGAGCAACCGGTGGCAGAGAGATTACTTGGCCATCTTCTGTAAAGTGGAGCGGTGGAGTAAAACCTCAAACTCCGGTTGCTTCAAGTTCCACTCAACTTTATCAATTTTTTACAACTGATGGTGGAGCTACTGTTTATGGTTCTGTTGTTGGTCAAGATTTTGCATAATAGAGAATTAAATGATATTAAACAACGGTAAATCCAGTCATCTTTTAAATTGGGATATTAGACATCTGCGGCCGTCAAGACTAGATAGTTCAGATGGTCCGTTAATGGTTGTGGATATGAATTATCCAGAATATAGAAATGCTTCTATTTTGAACCGGGGTCCTTTGAGAGATAGTCATGCTGGAAACGCAGCAGGATCGCAAATAGTTAATGGAACATATTATCCTAATGATGTCGTTGAATATGGTAGTAATACGTCTAGAGAAACTGGTAGTATTACTAAGAGCCCTGATCCAGTTTTTAATGGTGGAATTCTTAATTTAAAAATGTTGCCTGTTCCATTTTTGCAAGATGGTAATAGAGGCAAACCCGCAGCGTCTTTTTATACAGTTCATTTTGGTATGCCAATTCGAACACGTCGAACTTATATTGGTGCCGGTATTTATCAACTTAGAGGAAATGGTACTCAAATTTCCCATTGGCAAGTAAATAATAATAAGGGCGATTTATCTGAATTTCATAAATATTACACTGATCCAAACGGTAATAATGATTCAGACCAAAAGATATTTGTTGAGCAAAATTTACATAAAAACTATATTCCTATCGGTGCGTCGTATATTAGCTACCCTAATGTGATTAATAGCAGTGTGCGAGATATAGAACTTACTAATTCTGCGTTTACTTACCTTCTAAGCGATAATGACCCAATTGCCGATACAACTGCTAAATGCGGTACAATTAGAAGATATCCCACCGATTACGGCACCGCGCAAAACTTTGGAAGTTGGCGCCCTGGAAGCGGCGTACCATTTCGCGTACCAACTACAATTGCAACTTTAGATTCTGATTTTTTTAACGCCAATGGCGAAGATTGGTGGATTTCGCGTGTTTCAGGCAATTATAATTTTGATGCACATGCGTATAAAATGCGAATGCAATTAGGGCCAACGCCAAATGGTAATCCTACTTATGGCGATGATAATTTAAAAGTGCTTATTCATTGCACTGGTCTTAAAAAACAAAGTGAAGGGTGGGATGGTTATAATACATTTGTAGATGATAGTTGGATTATATCTGCTACTATGAGTAATTATCAAGGCAGCTCATTTACTATAGATAGCGATCAATATCATTTTAATCTGAAAAGACATTCTAGCAATCCCAACTCTGGCATTAACACTTATTGGGCCAATAGGGGGTTTGATGCTTTTGATATATCTCAAGATGGAAAAATAATGACTCTAGTTGCGAATAACTTTGCCGGAGGCCAGGAGCTTGTGAATTTTGTTTTAGATACTCCGTGGGATTTGAGCACAGTTCAACCTTTTGATTACTTTGATAGCGCAACAACCGGCAATGGAAGCTTCACACGAAATGGCGATGCGTTGGTGGCCAGCAGTGGACAGAGTTTGAACAATCCTAAATATGATATTTATAGTGATGCCGATTCAGCTGCAACATATAGACTTGAGAATGTTGCTGATTGGAAAGGCATGACTCTAGGATATGCCGGAATAGATTGGGATGACTTAGCTGATCATGTGTCCGCATGGTCAACCATTGGTCCGCCCGCGCTGTTTCCTCTGAATCGATTTGATTCAGCGTTTAATCAAATAAATGCATTTGGCGACCCCCTCGGCGATATGGATTCTGGTGGATATGGAGGTCCAGGTGATAAAGATGCTGATATTGTTAGGAGATTTGGAAGTAATGCAAAACATTTAAGAGATTCTGAAAGCTTTGCTTTGTTTGGAGATTCCTCAAGACTGCAAGCAAAAATAGATGAACTTATTCATGCCCCAATTAATCATGCAGATAGTGGTTATACTAGTATTGCAGATTTCTATGATTATTATGTGGGCGATCTTAATCCTCATGTAGTTTACACCAAAGCATCTAGCTACCGAAGAGGATGGGCGAACGGAATTAATAGTATTTGTTGGAATCATACTGGCGAATATTTGTATGTAGTTAATAACTATGGCGGAGTTGTTCAATATGAATGTACAGCTTTAAGAGATAGTAATTCTCAAGCAAATAGATATTCATTTGCTGATTCTGGTTCTGATGGTGACATCATCAACGGCCGTCCGGTCGGTGGTGGAGATATGGTTTTTTATGGTAGACCTGGTCTTTAAGGTTTTTAAAATCAAATAATTGTATAAAAGGTCAACTTCGGTTGGCCTTTTCTTTTTATATAAATCTGTTTTGTTATAAATAAAACAAAATGGTGCAGGGGCGTTCGCGTCCGACAAAGGTTACACGGAGTAAGCATGGCCCAATACGAAGAATTTACAATTGATCAAGGCGCAGATGTAGCCATTGAAATTCATTTAGTAGAAGCAGATGGATCAGTAAAAGATCTAACAAACTATTCTGCACTAGCTAAAATGAAAAAATCGTATAACAGCGATAGCTCCGATACGACAACTTTTACCACCACAATATCAAATCCATCGACGGATGGCATTTTAACTTTAGCTTTGACTAATACTCAAACTGATGCTCTTCGCTCTGGTAAATACGTATATGATGCAGAAATTTCTTTCTTAGATAGTGATAGTAATACTATTATAGAAAGAGTTCTTGAGGGAAGAATACAAGTCACTCCATCAGTAACTCAATAGGAATATTATGGTACAAAGAAGTTTAGTTGTTTCGTCTGGCACAACAACACAAGTAAAAAAAGTAGTGTTGGGAAGGCCTGTGCGTCGAGTAATCCAAGCAGCGAATAATATTAATTCGGCTGGAGATGTTGATGTTAGTAATGTAGTAGATGGCAGTGTTCTTGTTTATAGTGGGTCTACTTCAAAATGGACTGCAACTCAAGACTTAGAAAATCAAAATATTAACGGAGGCACATACTAATGGCCACTATAATTAGAATAAAAAGGTCTACAGGTACGATTGCCCCTACAAACCTTAAATCAGGAGAGTTAGCTTATTCTGGTGGTACTGGTCTTTATAACAATGGTGGCGATAGACTTTATTACGGCAAAGGCGATGATGGATCAGGTAATGCAACATCTATTGTAGTAATTGGTGGTGAGTATTTTGCTGGTTTATTTTCAGCAACAAGCGCAAATGGTAATATTGAAGCTGATAAAGTTGTAATTCTCGACGGATCAAGTAAAGTAAATCAATGGAATGTTGATAACTTAAGACTTGATGGGAGCAGCATAACATCAACTGTTGCAGATGAAAGTATTATTATTGATCCTAATGGTGCTGGTAATGTTGATGTTAACTCATCTAAAATTATTAATGTCACAGATCCAGTAGGAAATCAAGATGCTGCAACTAAAGCATATGTTGATACAAATATTGGTTCATCTGTAATAAATATTAGAGACGATTCAGATAATAATACAAGAATTAATTTAGCTGATTCTGAACTTTCTATACATGGTGAAATTGGTATTACTACATCTGGCGATGGAGCAGATGGTAATAAAATTACCATTAAGATGACAGACACAACAGTAACTGCTGGTTCTTATGGTTCTGCAACTCAAATTCCAACATTTACAGTTAACTCTCGCGGCCAATTAACCGCCGCTGCTACGGAATCAATTGCATCTACTTTGAATTTAGATGCTGATGGTGGTAATGGCGATGTGTCTCTTCTTGATTCCAATCTTACAATTGCTGGTGGAGTTAATGTTAACACTGCAGTTTCAGGAAATATAGTTACAGTTAATTTAGATTCTGATATATTAAATCTTGGTCAACTCACAGTTGATAATATTAAATTAGATGGTAATACTATTAGTTCTACTGACGGATCTAATACTCTTTATATTGATCCAGCTCCTGTCGATTCTGATGGTGGCGATTTAATTATTCGTGGTAACCTTACAGTTCAAGGTACTCAAACTATAATTAATTCTACAACAATGTCAGTGAATGATTTAAATATTGTTCTTGCTGATTCTGCTGCTGATGGCACTGAAGCTGATGGCGCTGGAATTACTGTAGGTGGAGCTGGGTACACTGGTACTAAACCAACTATTACTTGGGATAATGCTAATGAAGCTTGGGACTTTAACTATAAAGTAAATCTTCCAGATTCTATTGGCGGTTCTTCACTTACATTTAACGATGTATCAGTAAAAGAAGCAATTGAAGATCATTTAGTTGATAATTTCTTGCTTGCAGGTGAAGGTGTTGATCTTACATACGTTGATGGGTCGAATACCTTAACAATCTCAGCTGAGACATCTACACTAACAAACTTGGGCGTTGCATCATTTGGCGGATATGCTGATAGTGCTTTGGCGTCTGCACCAGGAAACGAAAGACAATTTAGCTTATCATCTGGCGATGTAACAATTGCCGTTGTCGATGGCGGTATTTACTAATACCTTTACACATAACCTTTTTTAAGGAACCACTATGGCTACTAAAGTTAGACTGAAGAAGTCCGCCGTTGCGGGCAGAATTCCAGAAGTCGCATCATTAGATTATGGCGAACTAGCCATTAACTACCAAGACGGAAATCTGTATTATAAAAATACAGATGATGATGTTAAGTCATTACAAGAATCCCCGATAGAATTCGCTGCTAAAAACGAATCAGGTTTTCCTGTTACAAAAGGACAGGCTGTTTACATTAATGGTGTGAGCGGAAGCAAACCCACGATAGGCCTAGCTGACGCAAATAATCCTTCTGCCATGCCTGCGTTTGGTTTACTTAAAGCCAGTGCTAATAATAATGCTGAAGTTGTAATTATTACTTCCGGAAATTTAACAGGATTAGATACTTCTAGTTTTGCAGTAGGCAATACATTATATGTATCTACTACAGCTGGAGCAATCACTAACGTTAAGCCAGCCGGTGAAGCCTCTCTTATTCAAAACATCGGTAAAGTTGTAAGATCCCATGCCTCTGAAGGTATTATTAAAGTTGGCGGAGCCGGTCGTACAGCAGCTACACCAAACTTAAATGCTGGTAATATTTTTATTGGTAATGATTCGAATTATGCATCTACTTCATCGATGCAAACAGAAACTCGAAAGCATCTTGTTGCTGGGGATGGAATAGCTTACAATACTGCAACGGGTGTTATAACGCGTAATGCCATCGATACAGATTCTGTAACTGAAGGTTCAACTAATCTTTATTATACTAGATCAAGATTTGATTCAAACCTACAAAATATTACTACTAGCATAATACCCGATACCGATTCTGCATATGATTTAGGTTCTAATAATTTACGATTTAAAGATCTTTATTTAAGTGGTAATAGTATCTTCTTAGGTACTATGATTTTGCATGAAAGCAATGGTCAATTAGCTATTAGGGATGCAGACAGCAATCCTATGACCTTTGAATTGAGCCATAACTCAACTAATGATTTGCCCGAAGGTTCAACTAATCTATATTATACAACTTCTAGAGCAGATAGTGATTTTGATATTAGGTTAACAACCAAGTCAACAACTAATGTGGCAGAAGGTACTAATCTATATTATACAACCGCAAGATCTGATAGCGATTTTGATGTTAGGTTAGACACTAAAAATACAGATGATATTACAGAAGGTACTAATCTATATTATACAACTTCTAGAGCAGATAGTGCAATAGATGTTAGAGTTGATTCTGCTTTTGTAGATAATTTAACGACAGTTCTTACTAATAAAATATTAGTAGATCCATTACTTGATTCTACAGCCGTATATGGCCGGCAATACGGAAGTCTGGCTATCAATAGTAATACAAATATTGGTGACTCTACTCAATCAGTATTTAATTTTAGCTCTGATGATAGTTCTAGAAATTCTGTTTTAGCGCTGTCCATTGATAATCAATTTAGTCATGGAATTGGAGTAAGTGGAACAACAGCTAGTAATGAAATGGTTGTTGGTTTTTCTGGAACAAATACTAGCTTTAAAGTTAAAAGTGACATTGGATCTTCGCCATTCGATTTAGATGGTGGCACCACTTTACTTTCAATTGATACTAGTGGTAAAATTAATATTCCGAATTTTACGGAAGCAGCTTCTAAAACAAGCGCTGCTTTGACGGTTGCTGGTGGTCTTGGTGTTGATAAAAACATTAGAGCCCAAGATATTATTGCTCAAGGTAATGTTACTGCAACCGGCACATTATTTGGTACGTTATCTGCTGCATCTTTGACTGACAGATCTACTTCAGACTTAACAGAAGGTACTAGATTATATTACACTGATGCTAGAGTAGATTCATATGTCAATACTAGTATTAATACTACAGATATTCAAGAAGGTACTAGATTATATTACACTACTGCAAGAGCAGATAGCGATGCTAAGAATGCTATTTCTGTAGTAGATAATGGTGGTGATGGATCTTTATCATATAATTCTTCAACTGGAGCCATAAGTTATACCGGACCTTCTGCAACAGATGTAAGAGCTCATTTTACTGCCGGAACTGGTGTAACAATTAATAGTGGATCTATTGCTATTGGCCAAACAATAGCAACTTCAGATTCAGTAGAATTTGCTGGAATGACTATCACAGGCGATCTTACTGTTGGTGGTGCTTACATACTTAATGAGCAAAACGATCTTCGTGTTACCAATGCTCTTATAAAAGTTGCCGATTCAAATACTTCTGATGCTGTTGATATTGGTGTGGTTGGAAGATATTCCCAAGACGGTGGTTCAACCATTCGTAGAGCTGGATTTTTCAGAGATGCTACAAATGGCGAATGGTATGCGTTTAATAATTTAATTCAAGATGATCTTGATTCAAGCCCTTCGGCATCAACCATAAATCGCGCCGCGGCATCTTTTGAACTTGGTACATGGAACTTCAATGCTTTAAGAGGTAGTTATTTAGGATTTGATTCTGACTTTAGAGTATTTTCTACAGACTATACATCATATAATACTAACTTTACAGCAGTATCAGCAGGAAGATACGCAATTGATACAACTTCAGCCTCATTTACAGTTACATTGCCAGCATCTCCTACAACTGGAGATTATATTAAGCTAATAGACATAGGGAATTGGACAGACAATTCTTTGTTTATTGATCGCAATGGATCAACTATTGAAGGATACGCTGAAAATTTTGAATTAGACTTAGGACAAAGCATCCTTGAGTTGATCTTTATAAATAGTACGTGGCAAATATTTACTTCTATTGGTCAACGAGGACCACAAGGACCTAAAGGTGATTCAGCAGATGAAGCAGATTTTTCAACGAGAGCACAATCTATAGCATTTTCGGTGGCATTAGGATAGGAAAATAAAATGGCGAAACAGTTAGTGAGAGATTACGTTTTTACACCCGGATCAGCAGGTGTTGGAACTATTGTAGTTCCATGCAGATACGAACTTGATAAACTTCTCTTAATTACAAACGTAACAGATAATGTGATTATTTACAACTTTGGTGATGCGTCATTTGCAGGAACAACAGCCGCATTTACAAAAGGAACCACTACAGCGTTTCCTACAGTAGATACATTACACAGCGGATATACCACTATTACTTTAGCTGCAGACACATCTTCTATGAGTTCATCAGATGTACTTCAAATCTTTGCCGAGCCTCAAGTAGATTTTGGGCAAACTATTAGACCTTGGCAGTTTGGTACAGACGCTATTGAAAGAATGCGTGTATCAACACCGGAGTCTATGATTGATGCTGACTTTGAATATGGATTGCAGCCTACTAAGTGGGCAGGGTATGGTACGATTAAAGGATATCCATCTACGTATGATGAGCCAGGTGTTGACCTTACAGTTAACACTATCACGACAGATTATCAAACAACTAGTGTTTCAAATAGTTTGATCAGCCTCACATTTGCAGATTCAGCTCATGATCTATCAATTGGAGATGTTGTAAACGTATCAGGTCTAGATGCAGGTACAGCAGGATTCTCACGAGCTGATGGTAGCTTCATAATTGATCAGGTTCCAGACAATCAAACTATTAAATATTTTGCACGTGGAACTGTAGGAACAACAGGTGGTCAATCACTTAAAACAGAAGAAACTATTGGTAGAAAAGGTGGAGTATACGCAAACTCATCTATTCCCGTAGCATCCGCTACTTCAAATGGTGCCGATCCAAGTGTTATTACACTTAACTTCACAAACCCTCATGGTTTAATACCAGGAACTCCAATTCATGCTACAGTGGCATCAGGTACTAATAAAGAAGAAGCAACGGGGCCATTTGTTATTAAATCAACTCCATCTTTGACTTCATTAACATATGTGGCACGATCTGGCGCTGTTGTTGCAAGTCCAACTGGTGTTACTCTTTATGCTATTTCAAATGCAACTATTTTACACAGACCTTCTGATGGTGGTGTTATCCTTTCTACGAAGACGCCTACATATGCAGCTGCAGTTATCAGACAATCAAAAAGGTTCTTCCGTTATCAATCTGGTAAAGGTTTCTTATGGTCATCTGGTACTCTATTTGCGCCAAACTACGACTTACAATCTGTCACCGCAGCAGGTACAACTATTGGGTCTGCAATTACTGTAAAGACTGATGATATTGATCACGGTCTTCAAATTGGTGCGTCTGTTACTCTCGATGGTATCAGCACTTCAGGATATGAGGATGATTACACAGTTGCAAGTATTGTAGATGACTATACATTTACAGTTGCTGCAAAATCAACGTTGGGAGACACTACTGCTGTCTTAGCTCAACAATCTAAGGTGTATGTAAAAGGTTGGATCGGATCAGCCGTCCGCGCTGGGATGTTTGATGATCAAAACGGCATCTTCTTTGAATTTGATGGTAACCAAATGTTCTGTGTTAAGAGATCCTCTACAGACAATATCACTGGCACATTGAGCATGACACAGAATAGTAATGCAGTAACAGGAACGAATACCAGGTTTAGTGAACAAGTACGTGCTGGTGATAGAATTGTTATCAGGGGTATGACACATTTTGTTACTCAAGTCGTTAGTAACACCTCTATGTTTATTACCCCTGATTATAGAGGAATAACTCAAGCTGGGGTAAGAGCTCAAAGAGTTACAGAAATTAGAATACCACAATCTAAATGGAATATGGATAAAGCTGATGGTCTAGGATCTTCTGGATACCATTGGGATTTCAACAAGATGCAAATGATTGGTGTTGAGTACTCATGGTATGGTGCAGGATTCATTCACTTCATGGTCAGAGGTGATGATGGTAGATGGTTATATATCCATAGAATGAAAAACAACAACATTAATGATGAAGCTTATATGAGATCAGGCAACCTTCCTGTCAGATATTCTATTGAGAATGACTCGCCAGTTACATACCTTACAGGTACAATTGATGCAAGCACTACTACCATTCCAGCAGCAAACCTACAAGAGTTTGATGACGAAGGTGTTTTAATGATTGATAATGAAATCATTTCATATACTGGTAGAAGTGTAACAGATGGTGCAGGTAACTTTACAGGATGTACAAGGGCTGCTACCTTAAATCAGTATTTGCAAGGTACATCTAACAGCCTTACAGCAGGCTCTGCTGCGGGTCACAGTAGTAACACTGGTATTATTGAAATCTCCAACACGTGCTCGCCAACACTATCTCACTGGGGTTCTGCCTTAGTGATGGATGGTGGATTTGACTTTGATAGAGGTTATATCTTTAACTACTCAAGATCTCACAATACATCTGGCGATAAGATTGGCGTAACGCCAATCACATCCTTCTGCTTGAGACTAGCACCTTCAGTATCTAACTCTTCTGTGGGTCGATTAGGAGCAAAAGAACTTCTTAATAGATCGCAACTTCTTTTACAGCAATGTGCGGTTGGATTGTCACGTGGTTCATCTTCATCAGGTGAGGTGGTTATTCAAGGTATTATCAACCCAAGAAACTTTGAAGATGCTACTTGGAAATCTTTAAATGCTGTGAACGAGGGGGGACAACCATCCTTTGCTCAAGTTGCTGAACTTGAAGATATTACTTGGTCTACAGGAACATATGCATTACCAGGTGAGAGAATCTTTGCTTTTGTTTGTAATGCATCTAGAGCTGATGCTTTAACAACTGTTTTAGAATTGGGTGATCTAAAAGAACTATCAGGCGCTCCACTAGGAGGCGACTACAAATACCCAGACGGTCCAGATATTTTAGCTATTAATGCTTTTGTTAAATCAGGTGATGTGAAAGGAACGATTCAGCTAAGATGGGGCGAGGCCCAAGCATAGGAAAAGTAAATGGTACAAAAGCTTAGTACATTTTTATCTACATCATTAACAGAAGCTTCGCTAGATTCGGCTGGGGTCAGAGCTATTGTACAAAGTGAAACCATTTTACTAGATTCTGGTACAAGTGGAAATTATATAAAAGACATAGTAGGTGGCACCGGAATAGATGTTTCAACAACAGGCCATGCGGTTTCTCCTACTGTTTCAGTTGATAACACCATTGCTACTCTTGCTGGTAACCAAACATTTACAAATAAAGTTATAAATCTTTCTAATAATACATTAACAACAACCTTATCCCAATTAAGTTCTGGGATAAGTGGTGATGATGTTGTTGGTGTATCAGCAACACAAACAATTACAAATAAAACATTAACTTCTCCAACCATAAACTTGCCAACTATAACTGGCCCAGGATCAATTACTAATATTAGTACTTTTGGTTTAAGAGATACTACCACTACAAGTTATCAAACAAAATTAACTTCAAATAATGCTAGTCCTATTTTATCTGCAGATAGAACAATAACACTTGATGTTAACAATGCAGATAGACTAATTGATCTTACTGGTAATTTAATTCTTGGTGGAAATCTTACCACTTCCGGTGGGCATGCTACTACATTAACTACTACAGGCACAACTTCCGTTACACTGCCAACTTCTGGGACGTTAATTAGTAAAGATGGATCTGAAGACTTTGCTATTACTGGAACAGCAACAGTTGGAGCTCTTTCTACTACCGGCAATATTACACTAGATAAACACAGACTATCATCTGTAAGCTCTACAACTACTACAACTTCTCAGACAAATATAGCAACATTTACGGCAGCTTCATACGGTTCGGCCGAAGTATTAATCGCGGCAAAAAGAGGATCAAACAGACATATAACCAAATTACTTATTGTGCATGATGGCACAAATGTATCTCATACTGAGTATGGTACGGTAGATACTGGAACAAATTTAGCTACATATAATGTAGATATAAATGGAGGAAATGTAAGGATAAGGGCAACCCCTAGCTCGGCAACAAGCACGGTGTTTAATATTTCTCTTACATTAATTGACGCGTAAGGTATAGTTAAATGGCAAAAAAACCATTTATCTTTGAAAAAGGACTTAAAGTTAATGACACTTCAGTTGTTGACTCTGATGGCTATTGGATAGGATCAACTTCAGGTCTTATAGGTTTTCAAGGTAATCAAGGTGGCACAGGCCCACAGGGTACTCAAGGAACAGCTGGTGCTGGTACAGCAAGTGGCGCGCAAGGGCCTACTGGAGCCACTGGCCCGGCCGGTAGACAAGGCGCGCAAGGTGCAACCGGTGCTTCAGGGGTTCAAGGTGCTCAGGGTGCTCAAGGGGCAACTGGGGGAGTCGGCGCTCAGGGTTTTCAAGGCAATGGCGGAGCAACTGGTGCAACTGGTATTGGTGGTGTTACTGGTTTTCAAGGTGCAACTGGTGCTCAAGGGACACAAGGACCTCAAGGCGCACAAGGGCCTCAGGGTGGAAGAGGACCGCAAGGACCGCAAGGAGCTAGCGGGGTTCAAGGCGCTCAGGGTACTCAAGGTTTTCAAGGGACACAAGGACCTCAAGGCCCTCAAGGATCACGGGGCCCTCAAGGTGTTCAAGGCGGAACTGGTTCTGCTGGAGCGCAAGGTTATCAAGGTGTTCAAGGTTATACTGGTAGACAAGGTGTTCAAGGTTATACTGGTGTTGCTGGTAGACAAGGTGCTCAAGGTTCGACCGGCACCACCGGCGCGACAGGTTTTCAAGGACCGCAAGGCGCAACTGGTAGAACAGGTGTTCAAGGTTATCAGGGTGTTCAAGGTTATACTGGTAGAACTGGCATTATTGGTAAAAGAGGCGTAGGCGGAGTAGGCGGACCTCAGGGACCAGCTGGTGTTGGTGGTAAAACAGGTTTTCAAGGTGTTCAAGGTTATACTGGTAGACAAGGTCCGCAAGGCCCTCAGGGTACAGCCGGGGCAACAGGTGTTCAAGGTTACACTGGTATACAAGGTAGACAAGGTGTTCAAGGTTATACTGGTGCACAAGGATACCAAGGTGTTCAAGGATATCGAGGACCGCAAGGCGCAACTGGTAGAACTGGTGTTCAAGGCCCTGGAGGCGGAGGTGGTGTTGGTGGTTATCAAGGTGCACAAGGTTTTCAAGGTGGAAGAGGACCGCAAGGACCACAAGGCGGAAGAGGACCACAGGGCGCAACTGGCGTTGGGGGCGTAACAGGCGCAACAGGTAGACAAGGTGTTCAAGGCGGAACTGGTCCAGGGGGCTATCAAGGTGTTCAGGGATATCAGGGTGTGCAGGGCGGAAATAGCCGTGGGCCACAAGGATCTCAAGGGGCACGGGGTCCGCAAGGTTCTTCTGGCACAAGCGGAAAAACTGGTAGAACTGGTAGAACCGGGTCCTCACAAGCAGGAACCTTAACTTCAATGCTAAGACTTGGTGTAAATGCACCTACACCACCAGCTGGCGATTTAAGAGCAAGCGGTAATATTGTTGGCTTTTACTCAGATATACGTTTAAAAGATAATATTGAATATATTAAAGATGCTAATGAAAAATTATCAAAACTTAATGGTGTATTTTATACTCAAAATAAAATTGCTGAAAATTTAGGATATCATGATTATAGTCAGCAGTCAGGATTAATAGCTCAAGAAGTAAAAGAAGTTTTACCTGAGGTTGTTAAAGACGCACCAATTACTTCAGCTGAGAAAACCGAGGATAAATATTTAACAGTACAGTACGAATTTGTGGTGCCTTTGTTAGTGCAAGCTATTAAAGAGCAGCAGGAAGAGATCGAAGAGTTAGCTGGGATATTATTAGATGACGGTTGATAAGTTTGATGTAAAAAAAGGATTGATCGTCCGTAAAAATGGCACAGACCAAACTGTTGTTAATGAAGATGGTAGTTGGGGCGGCCCGAAAACTCAAATTGGAGTTGGTCCACAGGGTGTACAAGGTCCTCAGGGTCCTCAAGGCAGACAGGGTTTTAATGGAGCCCAAGGTCCTCAAGGCGCTCAAGGTACACAAGGACCTCAGGGTGCTTCAGGACCTCAAGGTAGACAGGGTACAAACCCAACCGGTGCTTCAGGTAGAACTGGTGTTCAAGGCGCTCAAGGTTCAATTGGTGCAGAAGGGCGTCAAGGCGCTCAAGGACCACAAGGCGCGCAAGGTGGAACTGGACCACAGGGTGTTCAAGGCGTATCAGGTCAAGCTGGATTTCAAGGAAGATCTGGAGTACAAGGTTATCAAGGTGTTCAAGGTTATCAGGGTAGACAAGGATCTACTGGTGCAACAGGTAGACAAGGCGCTTCAGGAGCTCAAGGTGTAGGTGGAGCACAAGGCCGGCAAGGTGTTCAAGGATTTGCTGGTGTTCAAGGTCCACAAGGTTCTTCAGCGCAAGGTGCTTGGGGGGCTCAAGGAGCTACTGGTGCTGGTGGTAGACAAGGTGCTCAAGGTGGAAGTGGTCCTCAGGGTGTTCAAGGACCGCAAGGTGCAAATCCAACAGGCGCTACCGGACATCGCGGACCACAAGGTGGAGGTGGCACTGGTGGTGTTAGTGGCAGACAAGGTGCTCAAGGACCACAAGGTGCAACTGGTGTTCAAGGCGGAAGTCGAGGTTCGCCTGCTATTGGTAATAGTCTTTTGCCATATAATAATTGGTATGCTGGTCAAACTGGTAGTGCTACATTCTTTGGCCAAAATGGCGACGGTAATTCAAGAATACTTGATACGGATCCTTGGGGTAATACTAACGTTGTTGTTTGGGACGTATCGAATCAAGACGCGACGAGTAATGCTGACGGCGGATGGGCTAGTAGTACTATGTCCATCGATAAAACATACAAATATAGATTTACTACATGGGTAAGAAGAAAAACTATTGGTAATGGTTCTTTTTATCTAGGTTATTATAGCCGTGAAAATGGTACTAATACTGCTACTCGATCGCGGGCGAGCTCATCAACTACATCAAACCCTTATTTTAGAGCATCTGGCTGGTGGGGTGTTGCTGATACATGGTATTTAGTTGTAGGGCACGTTTGGGCAGCTGGAACAGGTATTGGTTCAAATGACGCTGATACTGGTGTTTGGACTACTGATGGACATAAAATTGCATCAAATAGTGACTTCGTTTGGTCTGCTAATGCTAATGGCGCTACGCATAGAACATATCTTTATTATTCTACTAATACATCTACTAACCAACAGTTTGCCCATCCTCGCGTAGATAAAATAGACGGGAACGAACCTTCAATTGCTAATCTTCTTGGTTTAGGTAATCTTCCTCCAGCCGGTGCAACTGGTGCAACTGGTGCTGGTGGTAGACAGGGCGCTCAGGGTGTTTCTGGTTTTCAAGGTAGACAAGGTACAAATCCAACAGGCACAACTGGTGCTCAGGGCGCAACAGGTGTTGGTGGTGTTACTGGCGCATCTAGTGGCGTAACTGGCACAGGTGGTAGAACTGGCGTTCAAGGTTATCAAGGTACTCAAGGAGCTTCTGGCGCTCAAGGTGTTCAAGGACCACAGGGTGGAACTGGACCGAGTGGGTCTGTTACTGGTAGAACTGGTGTTCAAGGATATACTGGCAGACAAGGAGCGCAGGGTTTGCGCGGTCCACAGGGTTCAAGAGGACCGCAAGGACCACAGGGTACAGCTGGCGTAAGAGGACCGCAAGGCGGAACTGGTCCTACTGGTAGAACTGGCGTAGCTGGACGCCAAGGTGCGCAGGGTCCTCAAGGTTATCAAGGTGTTCAAGGCCCTGGGGGCTATCGCGGTCCACAGGGTCCACGAGGACCACAGGGCCCGCAGGGTCCAGGCGGCGCAGATTCTGTAACGTACGAGCTGACTGGTAGTAGATTAAGAATTGGCACTAACTCTTCGCAGTGGTCAAGTCCTACAGGATCTATTTGGGTAGGGGGCGGAATTACTGCTGGTTATTCAGATGAAAGATTAAAAGAACAAATTGAAGTAATAAAAGATGCAGTTCAAAAATTAAAATCAATCACTGGAATTTATTTTACAGTAAATGGGTTAGGTAAAAGTTTAGGCTTGCCAGATGATGGACGTAAACTTGGCCTTATTGCTCAACAAATTGAAGAGGTTGCTCCTGAACTTATTGCAACTGCGCCTATTAATAAAAAATATAAAACTGTCAAGTATGATAGAGTTGTTGCGCTATTATTGCAAGCTATTAAAGAGCAGCAAGCACAAATAAATATACTAAGACAAAAAGTAGAACAAAGAGAATTAAATGGCTAAGCAACCCTTCATAGTCAAAAATGGTGTTACCATTAACGGTACTGATCTAGTTGACAGCGACGGTGTTTGGCTTGGCTCTGTTAATAATAATATTAAAGGACCACAAGGGCCAACGGGTAGAAGTGGTATTCAAGGTTTTACTGGTGTTGCTGGTCAAACTGGCGCTGCAGGTTTTCAAGGTGTAGGTGGAGTACCAGGTTTTCAAGGTGTTCAAGGGGCAACTGGTGTTCAAGGTGCTCAAGGACCACAAGGACCACAAGGTCCGCAAGGAGCAACTGGTAGAACTGGCCAGCAAGGGCCGCAAGGGTCGACCGGTAGACAAGGCGCGCAAGGTAGGCAGGGTACACAAGGACCGCAAGGTAGGCAGGGTAATAATCCAATAGGTGCTCAGGGCGCAGTAGGCGCAACTGGTATTGGTGGTATTGGTGGTGTTGCTGGTAGACAAGGTGCTCAAGGTGGAACTGGACCACAGGGTGTCCAAGGATCAGGCGGTGCTGGCGGATCAACTGGTATTGCTGGTCGGCAAGGTGTTCAAGGATCTACTGGCCACACTGGCAATCAAGGCCCACAAGGTGGAAGAGGACCGCAAGGCGCGCAAGGAGCTAGAGGACCTCAGGGTAGGCAAGGTACACAAGGGCCGACGGGCAGACAAGGTGCTCAAGGCGCTCAAGGACCACAAGGCGGAACCGGCGCACAAGGTTTTCAAGGTGGAAGAGGACCACAAGGCGGAAGAGGACCGCAAGGTGTTCAAGGCGCTCAGGGTACTCAAGGTGTTCAAGGTTCTCAAGGTGGAACTGGACCACAGGGTGTCCAAGGTCCGCAAGGACCACAAGGCGGAAGAGGTCCACAGGGTAGACAAGGATCTACTGGTGCAACAGGTAGACAAGGTGCTCAGGGTGGAAGAGGACCGCAAGGACCACAGGGTTCGCAAGGATCACGCGGTCCACAGGGCGGAAGAGGTCCACAAGGTGCTAGAGGACCTCAGGGCGCAACTGGTGTTCAAGGCAGACAAGGTACACAAGGTTCAACTGGTAGATCTGGCCATCGTGGACCGCAGGGTGGAAGAGGACCGCAAGGACCATCCGGAGCAACTGGCGCAACTGGTGCTGCTGGTAGTGTAACTGGTGTTCAAGGTTATCAAGGTGTCCAAGGCTATCAAGGTAGACAGGGTGCTCCGACAACAGGGTATCGCGGTCCGCAGGGTCCACGAGGACCACAGGGCAGTGGTGGCGCTTCTGGAGCAAGTGGTTATCAAGGACGAACAGGTGTAGGAGGCGGAGGTGGTGTTGGTGGTTATCAAGGTGTTCAGGGCTATCAAGGTTATCAAGGTACACCTGGAGTAATTAATGAAACCACTGGTTTTGTAAGAATTGGATCTCCAGCTCCTGTAGATGACGGAATGGTCTCAGGCGATGTTCGCGCCCAATTAGATATTGTTGCTGGGTATTCAGACAGGCGCTTAAAAAATGTAAAAGGTCCAATTGATAATCCTATTAAAAGAATTAGTAAATTAAATGGCTATTTCTATTCACCAAATAAATTAGCCATGAATATTGCTGGAGATAGGTCTGGTAGAAAAATTGGTTTGATTGCTCAAGAACTAGAGAAGGCTTTACCTGAGGTTGTTCGTGGTGCTCCATTTGATATAAATAGACACGGGCATAGTAAATCAGGTAAGAAATATCTTACAGTAGATTATGCAAGAGTTGTTCCTTTGGTGGTTGAAGCGTTAAAAGAACAAAAAAATCAAATTAATGATTTAAAATCTAGAATAGGAAAGTTAAATGGCAATTGATCTAACAACATCAGAATTAGGCTTAAATAGTAAAGAAGGCTTTTTTAATGAAGGCGAAGCTGCCATAGACGCAGCAATTAATGCAACGGGTTGGTGGAAATTGACACAAAACTCTGAAGCGCAATTTACTGCAGCAGAAGCAATAACTGAAGCGCCAGATGAAGCAACTTTAGAAGATGGCGAAAGATATATTCATCAATATGATGAAGATACTACACACGTATATATTAAATTTGAAGTTTAATTAAATTATAATAAAAGAGGTGATTTATGGCATGGGACGGCGACTGGTGTTATTTTGGTTCGTATTTAAGTAAAGAAGATTGCGAAGAAATTATTGCTCAGGCTAAACTATTACCATCACAAGATGCTGTAGTTGGTCTGGGCGAAGATGCGCACCTTACAGAATATCGTAAAAGTAAAGTATCGTTTATTCAAGCTGGTGATTGGAAATTCCAAAAACTTTTTGATACTTTATGGAAAACACAAATACAAGCAAATCAAGATTTTTTTAATATTCACGTCAATAGACTTGAATACGTGCAATTTGCTGAATATAATTCGGCCGTTCAGGGCGAATATAAAGAACACGTAGATACATTTTGGATGAATGATGATCCATCACATCATAGAAAAGTATCTTGTGTTTTACAATTATCAGATCCAAATGATTATGAAGGTGGCGAATTAGAAATTACTGGCTCATCCAATCCACCGGATCCAAATGATTATAAGGCTCAAGGAACATTTATATATTTTCCTTCAGTTTTAAGTCATAGAGCTTTACCTGTAACAAAAGGGGTTCGCTATAGTATTTCTGCGTGGTTTGAAGGACCAAAATGGACTTAAGTCATGCAAAAGAGTATGAAGCACCTTTTAAACATTTCGTGATAGACAACTTTTTAAAAGCAGATCTAGCTCATACATTATCAAAACAATTTCCATCGCATTCATCTGAAAAATGGTTTGCTTATGACAATCCATTAGAAAGAAAAAAGGCAATTCAAACTTGGGGATCATTTCCTCCAGAAACATATCAATTGTTTTTATCTTTATGCTGTGAAAAATTTACAGACAAATTAAGAAAACTGACAGGTGATGAATGTTTAAAACCTGATTATGGTTTGCACGGTGCTGGTTGGCATATGAGTAAACGTGGAGACCATTTAAATATTCATCAAGATTATTCTATTCATCCTATGGCAAATATGCAAAGGAAATGGAACATCATTATATATCTTACTCCTAATTGGAAAAAAGAATGGGGTGGGAATCTTGAATTTTGGAGTCATAATCCAGAATTAAACCAAGCTCATGAAATTTCATCTTCTATTGACTGCGTATTTAATAGAGCAGTTTTGTTTGATACTACACAAAATTCATGGCATGGATTTCCAGAATCTATTAATTGCCCTAATGGAATATATAGAAAAAGCATTGCTATGTATTATTTGTCGCCTATTGCTGATACCGCGGTAGATAGACCTAGGGCTTTGTATAGTCCACGAAAAGATCAAATAAATAACGATGATATTATTGAGTTTATTAAAAAACGGGCTGAGAAATCATTATGAATAAAGAATGTAAAATTGTTATGGTCGCCATGTTTAAGAATGAGGCGCCTGTTCTTCGAAAGATGCTTGATTCTGTACTTGGATATATTGATTATTATGTAATTCAAGATAATGGCTCAACAGATGGTTCTCCAGATATTGTAAAAGATTGGGCTAAGGAAAATAATATTCCAGGAGTTCTTTATGAAGTGGAAGAAGGCTGGAAAGGTTTTGGATGGAACCGAGATCATTTAATTCGATATTGCCAAAATGAAGTCGATCATGGGTGTGATTGGATTCTTAAAATGGACTGCGATGAAACTTTAGAAGTTTATGATGATTTCGATTGGTCTGTATTTAATGATAAAACAATTCATGGGTTTAATATTCCAGCAGTAAGTGGAACTGGTGTTTATTATAGAACTTGGCTATGGAATAACGATTTACAATGGGCGTTTAATCACGATCCTTGTCATGAAACCATTTATTGCCTAGATCCAGAAATTGACCATAATTATAATGCTTATCCACTGCCGTTAGGTTTTAATCAAATTGGATCTAATGACGGAATGTCGTGGGCAGTTCCTACTAAATTTATTTCAGATGCTTTGCGATTAGAAGAAAAACTTATCCGTGAGCAAAACCTTTTAGAAAATATGTATCATTTCTGGTACATTGGTAAGAGCTATAGAGATGCAATGGAATCATCTGCTTTTCCATTAAAGAAAAAACAAGCAGACGAATATGCCCGTAGATCTATTTGGTATTTAAACGAATATATTAATCAAACTATGAAAAATAAAAAGGGTGATATTGGTATAGATGAGATGTGCTATATGGCTGGAATTATGGCTGGTGAATGCTATAATTTTATGGGAAAAAAGAAAGAAGCTATAACTGCATATTCAATGCTTGAACAATTTGCTCCTGGAAGAAATGACCATCTATGGCAAATGGTTCATTTATATCAGGAAACAAAACAATATAAAAAAATGTTGGACACAACTACAATAATGATGGATCCTGAAAGAACATTTCCATTTCCTCAATATTGTAACTTTATTGACAGAAAACATTATGTTGACGGAACTGGCGATGTTCAAAGGTTATATAAAGAAGCTACTAGATTAAATGAAATGTACCCTGAAGAAGAATCTACTGATTGGGAAATGTATTTTGATTCTATAATTGATTTATGTCCTTGGGCAAAAAGCTATTGGAAGCAAGGCAAAATAGATGTTCAAGATTGGGATGGAACTAAAAACGTTACGCCATTGGGAGATTATATTGCTAGAATTTGGATTTCAAAAGATTCTAATTTGGATTACCTTCATCAAATATGTAAAAGAATTAACATTGAAAGACTAAATGAGGAATGGCTATTTAGCCACCCTGATGTAAAAAATAGAGCATCACCTAAACCTATATTGATTCAGCAAGATACTGAAACTTTAAATCAAGCAAGAAACTCTAAAAAAGATGTTACATATTTTGCAGTAAATAAAATTCCAACAAAAAGAGTATGGGTTGTAGATAACTTTTATGAAAGACCAGATGAACTAAGAGACTGGGCATTAACTAGCCTTAATTTTCAAGAAGATAGCCGATGGTACAAAGGGTTTCGTTCAGAAGAAAAATATCGACCAATTGACTTAAAATATAGATTTGAAAATATCATTGGTGAAAAAATTGTAGATTGGGATGGCGGTATGAATGGCGTATTCCAAGTTACAAGAGCACAAGATCCACAAGTTTGGCATTTTGACCAGCAACGTTGGGCTGCAATGATTTATTTGTCGCCAAACGCTCCATATGAAAGCGGAACACGCCTACATATTTCTAAGATAAATAAAGCTAAGCACAGTATAGAAGATGCAGATATTATTGATGACGCATTTGATGGAAACTTTCTAGATTCCACTCGATTTCATACTCTTGATACTGTAGGAAATTTATTTAATCGTCTTGCTATTTTTGATGCAAGGCATATTCATTCTGCTGGAGAATATTTTGGAAAAGACTTACACGACAGCAGACTCACACACTTATTCTTTTTTGATTAATCATGCTTAACAATAAAATCTTATCAGTACTAGACACATCTGTTGCTTCTTATAGAGAAGCGTATCCGTTTCCTCATACCATATTGGATAATTTCCTAGATCCTTGGATGCTCCGACAGGCTATCCCTGAAATAGAAAACTATCAACACTGGAGACAAGATGAGTCAGAATGGGTAGAAGAATTTCAAATTTTAAAACAATATGCGCCTGATGTAGTAGCAGATCCGAATGACGTTGAAATTTTAGCTAAGTATGCTCCTAAAACAAAACTTATTTTAGATTACATGTATTCTGAAACAGTATTAAACTTTCTTGAAGATTTAACTGGCATTCAAGGATTGTTACCAGATGAAAACTGGCTAGGCGCAGGAATGCATAAAATTTCAAGAGGTGGTAAGTTAGGTGTCCATGCAGATTTTAATGTTAACTTTGTAAATAACCTTCATCGTAGAATTAATGTTTTAATTTATTTAAATGAAGATTGGAATCCAGAATGGAATGGACATCTTGAATTATGGGATAAAGATCTTTCAAAGTGTTGTGTTAAAGTAGAACCTATTTTTAATAGAGCGGTGGTATTCAATATCACAGACGACGCATTTCATGGACATCCAGAGCCTCTCCAGTGTCCTGAAACTGTATCTAGATATTCACTTGCTCTGTATTATTATACTGAAGATAGACCAGAAGAAGAAAAGTCAGATCCTCATGCAGTTATTTGGTATAATACGAAATAAACTGTTTACATTCCAGCAAAACCGTATATAATAAAAGTAACAGCTTTTCAAACCAGGATAGTATATTATGAAATTTAGTATTATTACACCTGAACATGATCCAGGTAACATTCCCTTTCTTTTAGAATTATTTGATTGTGTTCTTAATCAAACATACAAAGATTGGGAGTGGATTTTATATTTGAATAATAAAATTCAAGTAGAACACATTCCAGATCAAATAAAAAATCATGCTCAGGTAATTATATTCCGTACGCACGATACTGATACAAATATTGGTGCAATTAAAAAAGCAGCGTTTGGTATTGGTACAGGCGATGTTTTAGTAGAAGTCGATCACGATGATTTAATTACTCCTGATTGTTTAGAAGAATTAAAAAAGGCGTATGAATCTGATCCTGAAGTTGGATTTGTTTATAGCGATAATGCTGTATTACAAATGGAAGGAGAATTTATTCCATATGGCGAAGACGGCGGTTGGACTTGGAGAGAGTTTGAATGGAAAGGCCAAACGCTAAAGGCCATGCATAGTTTTGAACCAAGCGCTCAATCTTTATCTTATATATGGTACGCTCCAGATCATGTTCGTTCTTGGCGTAAAGATATTTATGAAGAAGTTGATGGCCACAATAATGACCTTTCTATTTGTGACGACCACGAGCTTATGATTCGTACTTACCTTATTACTAAAATGAAACGCATACCAAAAGTCCTTTACTTATATAGAATTACTGGTAATAATACATGGTTAGAACGTAATGAAGCAATTCAAATAAAAACTGTAGATCTATTTAGAGAGTATGGCCAGCTTCTTGCTGAAAGAGATGCCGATTTACGTGGCTTGATGAAAATTGATATTGGAGGAGGATTAAATCCATATCCCGGTTATCATACGGTTGACACAAGAAAAAATGCAGATACTGTCGCAGATTTAAATGACGGAATTCCATTGCCTGATAACAGTGTCGGTGTTTTAAATGCAAGTCATATTCTTGAACATCTACATGATAAGACAAAAATTATGGGAGAGATACATAGAGTATTGGCGCACGGTGGTTGGGCATTTATTGAAGTACCAAGCACAGATGGCCGTGGTGCATTTCAAGATCCAACTCATGTAAGTTATTGGAACCAAAATAGCTTCTTATATTATACTGATAAATATCTCGGAGATTTTATTGATAATGATAAAATTCGTTTTCAGGAATTTCGTAAAGAAACTTATTATCCAAATGATTGGATGGAAAATTTACAAGTATTAGTTACAACAGCTTGGTTAACAGCTGTAAAAGATGATAGCATTCGCTATCCACATGTTTTGAAAATTTAAAGGTGAATGAATGAAAAGAATTTTAATTACTGGCGGTGCAGGTTTTATTGCCCATCATTTAATTGGACAAGTTCTAAAACGGACTGATTGGGAAATTGTAACACTAGATCGTCTTGATTATAGTGGTAATTTAAATCGATTGCATGATTTGCTACAAGATTATGCTCCAGCTGAACGTAAAAGAGTTCGCACAATCTACCATGATTTTAAAGCTGAAATCAATCCAATGCTTAAATCAGATATTGGTAAAGTAGATATTGTTGCGCATCTTGCCGCTGGTTCACATGTAGATCGTTCCATTGATAGACCAATGGAATTTGTAATGGATAATGTTGTTGGTACATGTAACGTACTAGAATTTGCTAGACAGCAAGATAATTTAGAACGTTTCTTATATTTTTCAACAGATGAAATCTTTGGTCCAGCTCCTGATGGAATTAAATATAAAGAGAATGATAGGTACAATTGTACAAATCCATATAGTGCTTCGAAGGCTGGCGGCGAAGAATTAGCAGTAGCATATGAAAATACTTATGGAATGCCAATTTACATTACGCATACTATGAATGTGTTTGGTCAAAGACAACACCCTGAAAAGTTTTTTCCAATGTGTATTAAGAAAGCAAGAGATGGAGAAACAGTAACAATTCATTCTGATGCCGCAAAAACAACTCCAGGATCTCGTCATTATATTCATGCCGAAGATGTGGCAGATGCTACTTTATTTTTGTTAAAAAATAAGTTTGAAGCAGTAGCTGACAACACTGGAGCCAAATGCCCTAAGTTTAATATTTGCGGAGCAAATGAAATAAATAACCTAGAATTGGCAAAAATGATTGCTGATGCTCAAGGCAAAAAACTTAATTATGAAATGGTTGACTTTCATACAAGTCGTCCTGGCCATGATTTACGCTATGCTCTTGACGGATCTAAAATGAAATCGCTTGGATGGGAACCAAAACCTGTGCAAAAAAGAATTGAAGAAGTAGTTAACTGGACCCTATCTAATGATAGATGGCTTATGATTTAAAGGAATTTAATAATGATTACACTAGGAACTAAACCACAAGAAGTGAAACACACAGAGCAAGTGGAACACACAAAGCAAATGATACAACAAGATATGGCTGGGCCGGCGATGACCCCAGCTAAAACATTTGAAGAGCAAAGATTTCTTGTTATTACTGACGTTATTCCAGAAGATCGGTGTAAACAACTTTCTAAACATATGTTTGATTTACGGGATGCAGGAAAAACAGAAAAAGATCCGCAATGCCCTTTGTCTGATTCTATCTATGGAGATCCTGAATGGGATAAAATGCTTGAAGAATTAGCTAAACCGCTCGGCGAAATGGTTGGCATTGATCTTCTTCCAACATATACATATTCCAGAATTTATTACAAAGGAGAAGAATTAAAAATTCATAAAGATCGTCCTTCGTGCGAAATTAGCGCCACTATGACAGTGGATTTTTCTGACTATCCAATTTGGCCTATTCATATGGGCGATGCTAGAAATGTTATTTTAGATAGAGGCGATTTGTGCTTGTACCGTGGGTGCGAACTCGATCATTATCGCGATAAATTTAAAGGTGATTGGCAAGTTCAAGTATTTTTTCATTATGTCGATGCTAATGGCCCTCATAAAGATATGCATAAAGATGGAAGAAATAATCTCGGTGAACGCCCAGCTAACCAAAAAGTTCAAGAAGGCGCTAATAACGACCAGATGTATGGTGAATTAGAAGAATATGCAAAAACTCAACTAAGAACTTTTAGCAGCATTTATCATGATATGACAGTACTTAGTCCTAAAGATCATGATTTACCTGGACATTTGTCAATTACCCCAGATGAGCATAATTCTCAAATAGTTCTTACGCCTGACGATATCCAAATGCTGATGGATGAAGTTGTTAGTAAACAATATGCGACGGATGCTGGAGTAGGATCTAATATGACCGGCGCTCAAGTCGCAAAACAAATTAGAAGCTGTAAAGTTTATGGTGTTATGAAAGATGAAAAAACAGTTGGAATTTTTAATAAGATAGCAAATGCTATACAAGTAGTAAATAAATTTTATTACGACTTTGAATTAGTTGGTTTCCATAACAATATACAATTGTTAGAATACAAATTTGATCCAGCCGCAGAACAAAAAGATTACTATAATTGGCATATGGATGTTGGTCCAGGCGAATCAGCAACTCGTAAGTTATCAATTGTAATTCAGTTAACAGATCCTTCAGAATATAAAGGGTGCGATCTTATTATAAATAACAATGGTATGGAAGTCATAGGCTCAAAAGAAAAGGGTGCAATTAATATGTTCCCAAGTTATTTGCCGCATATGGTCAAGCCCATTGAAGAAGGGACAAGATATTGCCTAGTTATTTGGGTACATGGCAGAAGTAGATTTAGATAAAGGAAGTATTATGGCAAAGAACGCTGTGAAAAAAATTGATGGTAAAAAAGATTTATCAATTCTAGATAATATTGAAAATCTTTTAACTGATCCAGATAAATTAGGTGGAGGCGTAAAGCTCTCAATTGCTGAAGTTTATAGTAAAGGAATGTATGCTGACAGGAAAAGCTTTGGAGGTAAAAGTCTAGTAGAAAATGCTAAGCTTTGTGATGAAGCTGTTCAGATTGCAACTAATCTAAATGAAATTTGGAATCATGCGCATACTCAATATGCATGGAAACATATTAACTTTTCTAACTTTGACCCTATTTTAAATATGCGCCAAATATCTGCTGAAATTCAAAATAAAGCTGATATTGTCGATCAATCAAAATGGAATGTTTTAGAAACTCAAATTAAAATTCAAGAAGTAGAACATAAAATTGGTCAATTAGATGAATCTATTCCGCAGCAAAGATTTAAGAAAATGCGTTTAATGCTAGCATTAGGCTCAATGCGGGCTTCTGAAGAACGCGATCTTCTTATGTTAGAAGGTGCTATGAAAGATCTAATTGCAATTAAAGGAAATTATGAAGAGCTTAATAAAACGGTTTCAGGAATTACTGAATATGAAATCGAAGAAGATCAAGCATATGCACATATGTCTAGATCAATCCAACAATGTATTCGGGATGTTAGGCAAAGCGGATCTATTACTAAGGGTGAACAGGAATACTTAGAACAAATTGGAATTAATCCTTCAAAACTGCTTAATGCTATTAAAAACTATTTAATTAGAGAAGAGAACAGCGATAATTGGGATACGCGAGAATTATTTGAATTTGTAAATTCTTTAGCTAATGATTTAGCTCGCAATCTTAAAGTAAGCGAAACAAGACTATCTATTACTAGACTAAATCCGAAACCTGATGCTGGCGCAGCTTCTATTATACCTGTTGCTTTACATGTTGAAGACGCTAGTGAAGAAAAACCACTATTAAATAAGGACTAATTAAAATGCCTTTTGTTGAATATAAACTTCATAGAGACACGCAAAATCAAATGGGCAAAACGCCGGAATTTATTTCTTCTGGCGGTTATGACTTTAATGAATCTGATTACACCTATGTGGGTTATATTGCAAAAGAATCCGACAGCTTTTTTCACGTCCCGAACACTCTAGTTTATTTAGATAGTGCTTCTTATATTGAGAGAAGATCAAATCTTAAATATTCAAATATTGGAGAGTTTTTGCTTCTTGATAGTGATGGCTCAATTCTTGGATACGACAGTAATGGTTATCCATTAAAAATGAGTGATGATTCTTGTAGAATTGAGGCCTCAGACCAGTGGGATGAATTAATTAGGTATCATGAAGATATAGAAAATAAAGGTATTATATTCTAAATGCCTATTATGATTACCGGAAATAGTATTATCTTGTATGGTGGGATACCTGACTCATTTTCCCCTACTACAAACCCTGGCGGACCAGCTGGTCCGACACAACCTCAATATAGAGAAAATACTCAATTTGGTCCTTTAGATTTGATTAGAGGAGTGATTGCAACCGGAGAGTCGCCATATGCCGGCAATCCGGCGCCGGGCAACGTACAGCATACATCTTTTCAGGCTACTCCACAGGGTTGGGCAATCGGGCCAGGTTATATATGGGCTACAGAATATGCTCACGGTGTAGGAGATGAGCCATACGAAGAAGCTAATATAAGAATATATCAATTTGCAGGTCTTACGGGTAACAGTAATCCAGCAGGTTATGGCTCTGATGGAATGCATTATATGCCAATTGCCGCAACGCCAGGTGCTACAGTAACGGTTATTGGATCAACTTATGGATCTAATGCGCCACAAGGGGGCTTTGGAACTGGCACCTCTTCGGTGAATGCGTATATGGCAAAAGCCGGTAGTTCTACTTTTTATCCATATTATAATCCAAATTTCGCGCCGCGATCTGGCCAATGGTATAAAGTTCCTCTTAGTTTAACAGATGGCGCACCGGTTTCAACTAGTAATATTATCAGCACATATTTACCCCAGCCAGTAACGTATACTGGTGGAAAGCGCTCGGGATCTGCGCCAGATAAATTACATGCAATTAAGACTTTTTCCAATACAGTTGTTCCAATTACTAGTACTATGCCTTCTCCGTCATATTCACCACAGATAACGTACACAACCTTTCCTTTTGCTAGTGAAATAGCAACTCAGCTGGCAACAAACATTTCATTACCACAATGGGTAAGTGCTGCGGCGCCGGCTTCAAATGGATGGTATTATCGTTCTTCAGGTGCATGGAATTTTTACTCAGAAGGAGATAATTCTATTCATATGGGTGGCGGATCAGCTGTTAGGTCAACAGTCTGGGGCCAAGGGGGATTTGTCAAATATCCAACGGCATCTGTTAATTCAGTTAGTGTTGCAGCTCAACTGGGTCCTCAGCATAAAACACCTGACGGCCGTGGCATGTATGAAAGTGGTGTTGGTCAAGATGTCGGTGGCGGTAATATATTTGCAGGTGGTGGAACATACGCGCCTAGCCCACCATCGACAGGGACGAATCAGTGGGCAATAGTCAAGTATTCAACTGCTAGTAATACTACAATTAATGCTCCGGTATTTACATCATATAGGCCGCTTGCGCCAACGCCTGTCACATTTCCCGGGTCCTCAACGTCAAGCACCATGCTGCCGCATGGGTCACCTTCGCATATAGTGTCTGGAGGAGATAGTAAATTATATATGGGTGGAGGATATAATACATTTTCTGGTGGCCAAATTAGAATAGTTCCGACTATAACTCCTTATGCATCATTTGTAAACACTTATGCTCAGGTGCCAACACCACTAATTCGCCGCAACATGGGCATGTTTGGAGTTTAAAAAAATGGCAATTACTATTACATCATCAAACACACCAACAACCACAACCACTATTTTTTCAAATAGCGTTGGCCCTGATATAACAATTGTTACGCCTAACACCTCGCAGACTGGTGTATTAGAGCCTACTAATTTTAGTGGCACAATTAATATGGGTGGCGGAATTTTGTATGCTGATTTATCTCCAGGTGATTATGGCGGCGAGGGGGGAGCAGGGACGGTGCCTGTATCTTACACATTAACTAAATCTCCTACCGCCACCGTAAATGAAGGAAATACCGTAACAATTACAATGACCGCCTCTGATGGCGCCACTACCCCATTTCCATATAGTATTACTGGTGTTACAAGTCCTGATTTTAACCCAACTGGTACTCCAACTTCTGGAACAGCTACTCTTGGAACTGCTATTCCTTACCAATTCCAAAATGATTTAACGACTGAAGGCACTGAGACAATGACCTTTTCAGTTCCATCAGCATATCCGGCTGATGGAACTGGGGCAAGCGGTCAAAATATTACAGTTACGGTTGGCGATACTTCTGTAACACCTACACCAAGTGGTGGTGGTTCAGGGCCTTTCTTTCTTCCTGGGGGCTCGCCATATGCCAGCACCCCTTACATTACAAATCCAAACAGTACACATTCTATTGCTAATACTTGGTATAGAAGAGGAATTGTAAGATTTAATTATCCATCAGCTGAATTGACCACAGCAGGGCTTTCTAGTTCTAAAACAATTAATTCGTGTTCATGGTATTTAAACACCGCGCCTAACCGCCCAGTGGCTCCGCAATTTACAATTGCAATGGGCCCTACTCCTAACGCCGCGTCTACTACTAGTAGCAGTTATTATACATCTACTATTAATTTTGGCCCAACGCCCTATACGTGGTCTGGTTCAGGCGCAAAAACGTTTACATTTAGTACGCCATTTACATATCCAGGATCAGGCGGAATTCAAATGAACGTAACTTGGGGGCAAGTTACACCAAACTATAATGCCTCTGGAACAATAAGACTAAGATCTCCAGGTGTTCAATATTATGCGAGAACAGATGGTAGTGGATTTTATCCGATTTCATCTTCTGCAAACCAGGCTTATAACTCTGGTCGACCAATTACCCAGTTAGGAGTCTAATATGGTAGTACGTTTTTTACAAAGAAATCCTGGGGGAAGCAGCACGACGCCGAGTCCTGGTAATCCTAATCAAGCGAACAATGGTTACGCATTTCAGATGTCTTTTGGTACGCCAAACACCACGCATTATTCAATAAAATCTGCTGGACCTGCCCAAGCGTCTTCAGCGTTTATGCCAAATCTAGCTCCCGGAAAGGGTGTGACGCCACGTAATGGAGGCTATCAATATGCTTCTTTTACATTTGGCAGTTACTTTATTGTAAACTCTCCAAGTTTTGTAAAAATGAATATGGGTGGGAGAATTAAAGGTCTTGGATTACAGCCATATTTTAATAAAGATATGATTGGTACAACTGGATGGTTTAGTGGCGGCGCCAACAGCCCGCTTGTCAATAACGCACCACTTGGCGGCAGTAAAAGCACTACGAGACAGAATGTCTTCTATACTAATTTTGCAAATAAAACTTCTATAATGGTAGGTACTGCCGGACCAGCACACCACGGCCTGACGGAATCGCATAAAGCTGCATCACCTACTCATGTATATTGGATGCGTGGCGCCCAATATCCAAGCAGCAACAACTTCTCCAATACTTTTTGGAAAATGTCAAAACAGCATCAAATTGAGACAATAGGAAATCCATCTATCAGTTCTTATCCGACAAAATTTATTTTGCAGCCAGTATCATCTATTCCATCCAATAGGGTAGGCACTCCATATTCAGAAGATACAAATGGAAGAATACATGTTTGGAATATTAGCAGCTGGCTGACTACTCCATATTCGTCTGATACTTCTTTTCAATCAGGTGGAAACTATGCCTCTCAGTACAATGCTCCTGGGGATTTTTCGTGGAATCATGGTCAAGCAGCATCATCAAAAACATATGCTAAAATTTTTGTTGGCAGTGGCCCAGCTCATAAATATTATCCAGGAAATAGTAATGGTCTTAGAGAACAAACAGTTCAATTTCCGTATGCTGCATTTCCATATGGTAACAGTTATAGCGTACCTCAAGCAGACATGGGGCAAAGCTTAGTACCTCAAACTGGATCTGGTTCTACCAACAGAGGGCCTCAAGGCACATATGGAGCACACGCCGCCACTAGCAGTGCGTCCTCGGGTTATGTTTGGGGTGGATGGTCAGCTAACAGCGGCTGTCCAAACACTATTTCTGCTGTAATTGGAAAAGTAAGAGTCTATCCGCACGCAACAGCTGATGGCGAAGCCACAACGTTAGGAGATACTAATTATGTTGGCCATTACGGCGGAAAAGTATCTAGCGGCGGGGATGCCCATCAAGCTATGTATCACATTGGATCACCCACGCTAGCTATAACACCGAATACATACCCTCTTAATTTTAATAGTGAAACAGAAAAGACTTTTGTTTTTCCATATTCTTCTTTTGTTTCGGTTACTGCCTTTGATAGCTATCAACCTTCATTATCATTCTACCCTAATTATCTCCGCTCAGGTTATTATGCAGGGTCATATGGTCATGCAAATACGTAAGTATAAATAAGTAAAAAGATTTAAAGGTTTTAAACATGGCTAATCCAACCAGCAGGCAGAGTTTAATTGATTACGTAATGCGTTCATTGGGTGATCCAGTAATTGAAATCAATATTGACCCTGAACAACAAGAAGATCGTGTAGATGAAGCTCTTCAATATTATCAAGAGTTTCATTCTGATGCGACTTTAAGGACATATTTAAAACATAAAGTAACAGAAGACGATGTTACAAATCAATATATTTCTTTAGATAGTAGTATTACTTATGTATCTAGACTGTTTCCAATAAAAGGCGGCGCGGTCACAAAAGATTTTTTCGATATTAAATACCAATTACATTTAAATGACATTGCAAACCTTCATACATATATGGGCGATTTAGCTTATTATGAACAAATGCAGCAATACTTATCATTAATTGATATGAAGTTAAATGGTACTCCTCAAGTTCAATTTTCAAGAAGAGAAAATAGACTTTATATTTATGGGGATTTCGAAGATAAAGATATTGAAAAGGATGATTACATTGTAGCAGAAGTTTATAAGATTTTAGACCCTAATACAAACACTTCAATTTATAATGATCGCTGGTTAAAAGAATACACAACAGCATTATTCAAAAGGCAATGGGGTTCTAATTTAATTAAGTTTGAAGGTATGACTCTTCCTGGTGGCGTAACTCTTAATGGCAGACAAATCTTTGAAGATGCACAACAAGATTTAGAACGGCTAAGAGAATCTATTCGTTTAGAGCATGAATTCCCATCAGATTTTTTTATGGGGTAAATTATGGCAACTAATATGTATTTCAGCCAAGGCAGTAGGCCAGAGCAACAATTATATGAAGAAATTATAATTGAATCTCTAAAAATCTATGGCCAAGATATTTACTATCTCCCGCGCGATATAGTAAATAAAGATAATATTTTAAATGAGGATGCTAATTCTCGTTTTAATTCGTCATATAAAATTGAAATGTACATTGAAAACATTGAAGGTTTTGACGGCGAAGGAGATCTATTTACAAAATTTGGAGTTGAAATACGAGATCAGGCCACATTTATTGTGGCAAAAAAACGTTGGGAGCAAACTGTTGCAAGATATGATAATGAACTTGAAGGTGTAAGACCCTTTGAAGGTGATTTACTTTACATTCCGTTTTCTAAAAAATTATTTGAAATTACGCATGTTGAGCATGAACAACCGTTTTACCAATTAAAAGATTTACCAACATATAAATTGCGTTGCGAACTATTTGAATTTAGTGGTGAAGACTTTGATACTGATATTACTGACGTAGATGATATAGCAAGAGATTATGGCTATGAGTATTTACTTACACTAGATTCAGATGGTGGTGGTTTTGCATTAGGCGAAACTGTAAATCAAACTTTCTCGGATGGTGTTGTAATGTCTGGCGAAGTTTCTCGTTGGAGTGATTCAGATCTTATTCTTGGAGTTATTAATGCTGGCGCTGATGATGGATTATATCATACATTTGTTAGTGGCAGATCAATTGTAGGTACAACAGATTTAGATACTTCAGCTGGTGAGTTATTTGCATTGTCTAATGTAGTATCAGTAGCTGAAGATAATCAATTATCAAACACCGAACAAAATACATATTTTGATACACTTACTGATTTCTTAGATTTTTCTGAATCTAATCCATTTGGAGATCCTGAATAATGGATGAAATGTTTGATTTTGGCTTTACGGCCGTAGATGAAGATGAGCTTCAAACAGTACAACAAACTGCTGCAGTAGCACATAATGCTGAGCAATTAGCTATGACTACTCAATCTAGATTAGATAAGCTTTATAATTCTGTAGTTCCACTTTTAAATAATTTAAAGAAAAATCCAGAAAAAGAATATATTCTGTGGCCAAATAGATTAGAAAAAATAGAATTATTTGAAACAAAGCTTCAACAAATATATAAAGGTTAGATATGTTCGGCGGTCACTTTTATCACGAAAAAATTAGAAAAAGCGTAGCTATTTTTGGCGCGCTATTTAATAATCTTTATGTCATTCGTAAAAATTCTTCGGGATCTGTAATCAATCAAATGAAAGTTCCATTAGCATATGGGCCAAAACAAAAATTTCTCGAAAGAATTAATCAGCAACCAGATTTAGTTGATGACTCAAAAGTATCAATTAAACTACCAAGAATGTCTTTTGAAATCACGGCTATTGCATATGATTTAACAAGGCAACTTCAAAAGAATAACACCTTTTCCCAAGCTGGGTCAAATGTTAATAAAAGAAATAAATTTAACTCTTATGTTCCATATATTATTAGCTTTCAATTAAGTGTTTATGCAAAAAACCAAGATGATGCTTTACAAATTGTAGAACAAATATTTCCTTATTTTACGCCTCAATATACTTTGACGATTAAGCCATTTGATGATTATTCAAATATAAAAGAAGATATTCCAATTTCTTTATCTGGGATTTCATTTACTGATGATTATGAAGGAACTCAAGAGCAAAGGCGCACAATAATATATACTTTAGACTTTGATATGAAAGTCAATTTTTATGGGCCTATTTCTTCTAAAACTATTATTCGCCAAGCGGATACTAATCTTTATCAAATTGACAATGGGCTTAATGATTCAGATGTTGCTTTAGAAAAAATATCTGTTACCCCAAATCCAATCGATACGATTGGTTTGGCAGATAGCGACTTTGGATTTACTGAAACAATAACTTATTATGGTGATAGTGCTTAATGGATTCTGATACACCCGATAATGATTTTGAATATGCTAGAAGAAATTACCATGACTTACTAGCAAAAGGCACTGATGCGCTTGATGAGATGATAGAAGTTGCTAGAGCAACAGAACATCCTAGAGCGTTTGAAGTATTTTCTAATATGATGAAACATGTGGCTGATATTAATGGAAATTTATTAGATCTTCATAAAAAGAAAAAAGACTTTGATAAAAAGGATGAATTGACGGAGTTGCCTAAAGGCCAAACCACAAATAATGTATTCATTGGATCTACAACAGATTTACAAAGAATGCTAAAACAAGAAGAAAAAATTATAGATCATGAATGACACTTATCTTGGCAATCCTAATGTAAAGCGCGATGGGATTGTTCAAAATTGGACTGAACATGAAGTGCAAGAATACGCTAAGTGCATGAACAATCCTGCATATTTTGCATCAAAATATTGTAAAATTATTTCTCTTGATTTAGGATTAGTTCCATTTGAGCTTTATCCATATCAAGAAAAAATGTTTAGCCATTTTAATAATAACAGATTTAATATTGTACTAGCATGCCGACAGTCTGGTAAATCAATTTCTTCAGTTGTGTATTTGCTATGGTTTGCTATTTTTAATCCAGAAAAAACAATTGCTATCCTTGCGAATAAAGGGGCAACTGCTCGTGAAATGTTATCTCGAGTAACTATGACACTTGAAAATTTACCGTTCTTTTTACAGCCAGGATGTAAAGCTTTAAACAAAGGTTCTATAGAATTTAGTAATAACTCTCGTATTATTGCTGCGGCAACATCTGGTAGTTCTATTCGTGGTATGTCTGTTAACCTTCTATACCTTGACGAATTTGCTTTCGTTGAAAGAGCAGCAGAATTTTACACATCTACATATCCAGTTGTATCATCTGGTAAAAATACTAAAATTATTATTACATCAACAGCAAATGGTATTGGTAATACATTTCAAAAGATATGGGAAGGCGCTGTCCAAAAAACAAATGAATTTACGCCATTTAAAGTAGATTGGTGGGATGTTCCTGGAAGAGATATAGAATGGAAAAAACAAACCATTGCTAATACATCTCAGATGCAATTTGACCAAGAGTTTGGTAATACATTTTTTGGCACGGGTGATACATTAATATCTGGAAATAAACTATTAGAATTTAGAGCTAAACCATCTAAAGCATTGTTAGAATCTAATTCATTATATATTTATGAAGAACCTAAAAAAGAACATGACTACGTTATGACAGTCGATGTTTCGAGGGGAAGAGGACAGGATTATTCAACTTTTAATTTGATCGATATTAGCGCGCGCCCGTTTGAACAGGTTGCTGTATATCGCAATAACACTATCTCTCCATTACTCTTCCCAAATATTATTTATAAATATGCAAAACTATACAATGAAGCAATGGTTGTAGTAGAATCTAATGACCAAGGCATGGTTGTATGCAATGGGTTATATCATGAACTAGAATATGAAAATCTGTTTATTGAGTCAGCTATTAAAGCAAATGCGCTTGGGGTTGAAATGACTCGTAAAGTCAAGCGACTTGGTTGTTCTGCTATAAAAGATATATTAGAAGAAAATAAATTAGAAATATATGATGAAAATACTATATTAGAAATATCTACATTTGTGGCAAAAGGTCAATCATACGAAGCTTCAGATGGCAACCACGATGACTTAATGATGAATTTAGTTATGTTTGGTTATTTTGCAACAGGAGATTATTTTAGAAATCTTACTGATATTAATTTAAAAGAAATGATGTTTAAACAGAGAATGGAAGAAATTGAAGCCGATGTCGTGCCATTTGGGTTTATTGATGACGGGGTAGAAGAAACTGAAGACATTCCAGAAAATTCTTGGTCTTTAGATGGTGACATGGAAGTTAAATATGACCCTAGTCACACCAATTTTTAAAAATTATAAATACTAGTAATTGAATATTCGTATCATGATTACTTATAATTGTTTCACTGGAAAAGGAAAACAAAGATGGCAATAGGCGTACCTTCCGAATCTCCAGCTATTATCGTCAAAGAAGTAGATCTAACAGGCGGTGTGCCTAACGTTCAATCTACTACTGGCGCATATGCTGGTGAATTTCGTTGGGGCCCGGCGGAAGTAGCTACTAAGATCAGTACAGAAACTGAACTAGCTACAACTTTTGGCGCACCAGACGACAACCGCGCAGTTGACTTCCATACAGCTGCATATTTTTTAAAATATTCTAATGCACTTCAAGTCGTTCGTGCAATAGATGGAGACAGCGCTGCAAACGCTGCCGCAGGCCTCGCAGGCCAAGATTCAGCAGATCTTATTAAGAATGCTGACCATAGAGATACACTTACTGGACTTGCTGATTGGACAGCAAAATATCCAGGAACACTAGGAAACAGCTTAAAATACGCTGTTCTTAATAATGGATCTTGGGCTACAGATGCAGCATCATTTAAAGCGCAATTTGATGGACAACCAGATGCAGGTGAAGTTCACGTTCTCGTGCTTGATGAGGATGGCGTAATTACAGGTACTTCAAATAGTGTACTAGAAAGATATTCATTCTTATCAACTTCAGCTTCAGCAACAAACGCTGATGGTTCAACAAACTATGCAAAAGACGTTATTAATGCTAGATCAAACTGGCTTTGGTATAATGGTGCTTCCTTTGCAGACGCAAAAGATTCTGCTTCGCTTGCATTTGGCCACGACGGCACGATTTCAACAGGCGATTATACAACTGCTTATAATCAAGTTGAAGATAAAGATACAATTGAAGTAGATTTCTTAATTGCACCAGGTATGACCACTGCGTCTGCTCAAGAAACAGTTGTTGATGATTTAGTTGCAACTGCTAGCTCAACACGTAAAGATTGTGTTGTAGTAACATCTCCAGCTAGCGCTTCTGTTGTAAATGCATCAGATCCTGTTACTGCTACTGTAGCAGATGTTGATGATTATACATACAGTTCATACTTAGTTGTTGATAATAACTGGTTAAAGGTGTATGATAAATATAACGACAAATACATTCATATTCCTGCATCATCATCTACAGCCGGTATTATGGCGGCATCAGATGCAAACGCAGCACCTTGGTTCTCACCAGCTGGCCCAAGACGTGGTAACTATCTAGGCGTAACTAACCTAGCATACACACCAACAAAAGCTCAAAGAGATACGCTGTATAAAGCAGGTATTAATCCAATTGCAAATATGCCAGGACAAGGTGTGCTTCTATTTGGTGATAAAACTCACATGAATAGACCATCAGCATTTGATCGTATTAACGTACGTCGCCTGTTTTTAGTTTTGGAAAGATCAATTGCTTTGGCTGCGAGAAACACAATGTTCGAATTTAACGATGAATTTACAAGAGCAGAATTTGTAAGTATCGTTGAGCCATTTTTAAGAGAAGTAAAAGGACGGAGAGGTATTACAGACTTCCGTGTCGTATGTGACGAAACAAATAACACAGCAGCTGTAATCGATAGAAATGAATTTATTGCAAACATTTTCATTAAACCTGCACGTTCTATTAACTACATTACTCTTAACTTTGTAGCTGTTAGAACCGGTGTGGACTTTGAAGAAGTCGCTGGACTACAGGTATAAGGAGATAAAAAATGGCAGTACTAGGTGTTGATGATTTTAAAGCAAAACTAAGAGGTGGAGGCGCACGCCCTAATCTCTTTAAATCTACAATTACATTTCCAGGATATGCTGGTGGCGATATAGAGCTTACTTCATTCTTATGTGAAGCAGCTCAGTTACCAGGATCAACAATGGGAACAATTATTGTTCCTTTCCGGGGGCGTCAATTAAAAATGGCTGGAGATCGTACATTTGATGTATGGACTCCAACAATTATTAACGATACAGATTTTAATGTTCGTAACGCAATGGAGCGTTGGATGAATGGTATGAATGCACACTCTGCAAATACCGGTCTAACAAACCCCACTGATTATGAAGCTGATCTGTTTGTTGAGCAAATTGACAAAGATGGAAGCACACTAAAAACATACAATTTCCGTGGCGCTTTCCCAACAGCTATTTCACCAATTGATCTAAGCTATGCTTCAGAAAATGAAATTGAAAGATTTACTGTTGAATTCCAAGTACAATACTGGGAAGCAGCAACTACTTCATAGTAGTATAAATAAAAATATCGTAGGGCCTTCACAGGCCCTACATCTTTATTTTAGGAATTCAAAATGGCAGACAATAGTTTAACATTATTTGGTTTTGAGATTAAAAGAGCCGGTAAAAAGGTTAACAAAGATATGTTACCTTCAATCGTTCCTCCATTGGACGATGACGGCGCTGGCTATATTACTGCGGCTGGAGCACATTTTGGTACGTACGTCGATATTGAAGGTAACGATAAAACTAAAGATGACCAGCAACTTATATTACAATATAGAGCTGTAGCTACTCACCCTGAGGTAGACGCAGCGGTAGAAGATATTATCAACGAATCTATTACTTCTTCAAATGAAGAGCAAAACGTTTCTTTAGTTTTAGATAAAGTAAAAGCACCTGATAATATTAAAAAACAAATTATAGAAGAATTCGATAACGTTTATAGAATGATTCAATTTGGCGAACATGGGCACGACATGTTTAAGCGTTGGTATGTTGATGGTAGAATGTATCACCATTTGGTTATTGATGATAAAAATGCAAAAGCTGGTATTCAAGAAATAAGACCAATTGATGCTTCTAAGATTCGTAAAGTAAAACAAGTAAGAAGAGAAAAAGATCCAGTATCAGGCGTTTCAGTTATTAAAAATGTTGATGAGTTCTTTATTTACCAAGAAAAACCTGGTGCTCAGGCACAAGGCGTAAAACTTACAACAGATTCCGTTTCATATGTTACCTCTGGCTTATTAGATGAGCGCAGAAAAAGAGTTGTTTCACACTTACATAAATCATTAAAACCAATTAATCAATTACGTATGATGGAAGACTCGCTAGTCATTTATAGATTAGCTAGAGCTCCTGAGCGCCGTATATTCTATATTGATGTTGGTAATTTGCCAAAGGGTAAGTCTGAAGAATATATGAAAAACATTATGGCTAAGTACCGTAATAAATTAGTTTATGACGCATCAACAGGCGCAATTAAAGATGACCGTAAACATATGTCAATGCTTGAAGATTTTTGGCTTCCTCGTAGAGAAGGCGGCCGAGGCACCGAGATTTCAACACTGCCAGGAGGTGAAAACCTTGGCCAAATTGACGATATTATTTACTTTCAAAAACGCCTATATAGATCTTTAAACGTTCCAATTAATAGATTAGAACAAGAATCTCAATTTTCTCTTGGCAGATCTACAGAAATTAATCGGGATGAACTTAAATTTCAAAAGTTTATTGACAGGCTTAGATCTAGATTCAACCATTTCTTTTATAATATTCTTAAAAAACAATTAATTTTAAAAGGTATTATTACTGAAGATGATTGGAATGAATGGTCAAACGATATTCTTGTTGATTATATTAGAGATAATCATTTTTCAGAATTAAAAGATGCCGAAATTTTAAGAGAACGTTTACAAACGTTAGATATTATGCAACAGTATGTTGGTGAGTTCTATTCAAAAGAATGGGTTATGAAGAATGTACTTCATTTTGATGACGACGATATTAAACAAATGCGTAATCAGATTGATGATGAATTAAAATCTGGAGAAATTGGTCACGATGATGACCATATAAATCCAGCACCTCAAGGAGATAAAAATGAGTGATATTGAAACAATGATTGGGCACGCAGCAAACCAAGACTTTAATGCTGCAAATGATGTATTCCAAGAATTAATTGGCCAAAGAATGACTGACGCTTTAGATCAAGCGAAAATTGAAGTAGCTGGGCAAGTTTTTAATGGCGAAGAAGAACAACTTGAACTTGACTTAGAAGATGAAGATTTTGAATCTGATGAAGAAGATGAAGATTTTGAATCTGATGAAGAAGAAACTGAAGTTGAAGTTGAAGAAGATTTTCAAAAAATTCAGGATATGAATCAAGAAGGTAAGATTCAAGCCGAGATGATACGTTTAGGATATAAAGAATAAATTTATTTTACAAATTTGAAATGTTATAAATAAATTCAAACGAAAGTATATAAAATGAAAACATTTAATCAAATACGTGAAAGTTCTAAGAAGATGAAAATCGGTCGGATACCGGTTGAAATCAAAAAGAACAAAAACGTATACGATGTTTTTATTGATGGCGATAGGCTAGATAAATATAAGTCAGAAGCTGAAGCTATAAAAATGGCGAAAGAATTCGTCAAACAATATAAAGGTTAAAAACATGAAGCTGATTGCAGAATATAATGACCAAAGTTTAGAGTGTATTGTTGAAGCCAAAGAAGGTGGCGGCAAGAATCACTTTATTGAAGGCATTTTTATGCAGTCAGAACAGAAAAACCGAAATGGACGTATTTACCCTAAGGCAATCATGGAGAAAGCCGTAGGAAAATACGTTACAGAACAAATTAATACTAAGCGCGCAGTTGGTGAGTTAAACCATCCAGATGGACCAACAGTAAACTTAGATAAAGTATCCCACCTCATTACCAAACTAGAATGGAATGGTAATGATGTTGTGGGTAAGGCACAAATATTGGATACTCCAATGGGAAACATTGTAAAAGGTTTGCTTGAAGGTGGTGTTCAACTTGGTGTCTCAACTCGTGGTATGGGTAGCCTTGAGCAACGTAACGGAACTATGTACGTCAAGGATGACTTTATTCTTAATACAGTTGATATTGTACAAGATCCATCTGCACCAACAGCTTTTGTTAATGGAATAATGGAAGGTGTCGAATGGGTTTGGAATAATGGAATCATTGAAGCTCAAGTAATTGATAAAATGGAGACTGAAATTAAAGCAGCTCCACGTTCTGATCTTTACGAAGTTCAGACACGTGAGTTTAAGAATTTCCTCTCGTTGTTGAAAAGATCATAATTAGGAGTGTCAAACATGACTGATCAAGTACAAGACCAGGATGTAGAGCTCGACGAGGAAATCGAAGAAGCTCATGATCCAAAAAATGCAGAAGCACAATCTGTCGCCTCTGTAGATGCTGCCGAAGAAAAAGGCCCTAAAGCTAAAAAGCGTAAGGGTGATAAAGATGGCGGCGAAAAAGCAGTAATTCCTGCAGCAACAAAACCAGCTGCACCACAAGCCGAGTCTATTGAATTTAATAGAGACTTTAGTGAAGACTTAAATGCTTTGGTGGAATCTGAGGCAACTCTTTCTGAAGAGTTTAAAGCCAAAACAGCTGTAATTTTTGAAGCAGCAGTAAAATCAAAACTTTCTGAAGAAATTAATCGCCTAGAATCTGAGTATAGCACTCAACTAGACGAAGAAGTTGCTTCAATCAAGGGCGACCTTGTAGAGAAAGTTGATAGCTACCTCAACTATGTTGTTGAGAACTGGATGGAAGAAAATAAACTTGCGATTCAATCTGGCTTACGCACAGAAATCGCAGAAGGCTTTATGGATAAGTTGAAAGACCTATTTGTAGAATCTTATGTTGAAGTTCCAGATTCCAAAGTTGACCTAATTGACGAACTATCTGCAGACAACGAAGAGCTTGAAGAGCAATTCAATGAAGCAGTAGCAAAAACTATGGAACTTGCAGAAGAGCTAGAAACATATAAGCGTGAAGCGATTATTCGCGAAGCTTCTAAAGATTTAGCAGAAACTCAAGTTGCAAAGCTTAAGTCATTAGTAGAAGATATGGACTTTGTAGATGCAGAAACTTTTGAATCAAAAGTAGCAACTGTCAAAGAATCATATTTCAAAAAACAAACAGCTGAGTCAGTAATCGACGAAGAAACAGAAGAAGAATCTCTTCAAGAAGATGTTTCTGATGCGATGGCTCAGTATATCCAAGCAATCCGTAAATCAATAAAGTAATTAGGAGATCCTATTATGGAAACTTATGATCGTCTCGTAGAGAAATGGTCTCCAGTTTTGAACGAATCAGCAGCTGGTGAAATCGCTGACACGCATAAGCGTGCAGTTACCGCTGTCGTTCTGGAGAACACAGAAAAAGCACTTCGCGAAGAACGTGCACAACAAAACTTTTTGTCAGAAGCACCTGCAACATCTGTAGGTAACTCTTCTGTAGCAAATTGGGACCCAGTCCTTATCTCATTGGTCCGCCGCGCAATGCCAAACATGATGGCATATGACGTATGTGGCGTTCAGCCAATGGCTGGTCCAACAGGCTTGATTTTCGCAATGAAATCACGCTACACATCAGGTACAACTGGCGCAGCTGAAGCGCTATTCAACGAAGCAGATACTACATTTGCTGGCGACTCTTCAGATACACAAAGCTCAGATCCATCTGGCCTTGGTGGTTTGACAGACTCTAACTCAGACTCGTCTATCGACAATGACCGTGGTTCAAACCCAACATTCGGCGATGGCATGTCAACTGCTAATGCAGAACTTTCAGGTGCATTCCGTAACATGGGCTTCACCATTGAAAAGCAAACTGTTACTGCAAAATCACGTGCGTTGAAAGCAGAATACAGCTTGGAGCTGGCACAAGACCTTAAAGCGATCCACGGTTTGGACGCTGAGACAGAATTGTCAAACATTTTGTCTACAGAGATCTTGGCTGAAATCAACCGTGAAGTTGTACGTACAATCAACTCACAAGCAAAAACTGGTGCAGGCACAGAAAACACAGCAATCAACGGTATCTTCGATCTGTCGACAGACGCTGATGGCCGCTGGTCAGTTGAAAAATTCAAAGGTCTGTTGGTCCAACTAGATCGTGAAGCAAACCAAATCGCAAAAGACACACGTCGCGGTAAAGGTAACTTCATCATCTGTTCATCAGACGTTGCTTCAGCTTTGGCTGCTGCAGGTGCTTTGGATTATGCTCCAGCATTGTCAACTAACTTGAACGTTGATGACACAGGCAATACATTTGCTGGTGTTATTAATGGCCGGATGAAAGTATACATCGACCCATATGCAACAACTGATTATATCACAGTTGGCTATAAAGGTGCAAACCCATATGACGCTGGTGTGTTCTATTGCCCATACGTTCCATTAACAATGGTACGCGCAGTTGGTGAAAACGATTTCCAACCAAAAATTGGCTTCAAAACTCGTTACGGTATGGCTGCAAATCCATTCGTACCTGGTGCGATTTCAAACAATGGTTTGGGTAATGCTCGTCAGAACCAATACTACCGTATCTTCCGCGTGGACAACATTCTACAAACATAAGAGATATAAGAAAAAGGCGGGGATAAACCCCGCCAAACTATCTTTTATTATAACTGGAGCGCTTAGGCGCTCCTTTTTTCTTCTTCTTTGAAGTTTTTTAGCAGTTCATCATAATCTGGGTGATGATAAATAGATCCATCAGCATAGTCCAAAGCTCGGTTATTAACAAAAGTAGCTTGCGGAATCGGCGGATTATATTTATGATCGTGATCTCTTGGCATAAGATATATGTGAGATTCTGGACAAGGAAAACCTTCGCCTACAGCGTTGGGGGTCTCACCTCCGGGAGCAAGGAAAGAAAACCAGCCTGTAATAATGTATTTTATGTCTGTTTCTGAAACGATTCCTCTATGAGGATGTGTAAATTCAGCTGGCCATATTACAGTCAAGCCTTTTTTTGCATCAGTCGTTATATTCTGTAATAGAAATTCTGTTCCAGCATTTTCTACATCATTTAAATATGTCATAAACGTGAGTGTTCTACATGGGTTCATAACATCTCTTTCGAAATGATATTTTTTAAATCCTTCTCCAGGAAGATATTTTTGAACCTGTACATTTTGTAAACCTAAATTAGGCATACCAAATTCAGCCATATAGTCAGCAATAAGTGGAGTTAGGTGTTTGACATATCTGTCAAAAATTCTTCCATAATTATATCTACTAAATTGTTCGTCTAAACTAACCTTTACGTGGTTCTGTACAAAACCACCCGATTGACCAGAACATTTATATTCTTTATTTGGATCTGATTCAAAAACATTTACAATGTCATCACATAATTTTACATCTTCTACTTGGTGCTGTCTAATAAAACTTTCCATAATTTCCTCATATAAATATAACAAACCTTGGAGTTATTTATGCCAGAATTAAACCCTTCAGTTTCGGTTGAGGTAAGTGATGTTACTTATAGTAGTACGCTAAATAATATAAACTTATTACAACCTAACGCGTTTAAATTAATTATAGATAGAAAAAACTTTAAAAACTTAGAGTTTTTTGCTCAAACTGTATTGCACCCGGATCTAACAGTCCAGGCCGCTGATACGTTCTATCAAAGAGTTAGTAATATTCCAGTTGCAGGCGATAAATTAACGTTCGGCGAATTAACTGCAATGGTTATTTTAGATGAGAACTTAAACTCATATGTTGAAATGTATAATTGGGTAAATAGACTTGTAGAGCATAAAAACCGGACGGCTTTAGATAGAATTGAAGATGTCCCTCCAACATATGCTGATATATCGTTAGTTATTTTATCTAGCCATAATAATCAAACTAGAAAAATTAAATATATAGATTGTGTACCAACGGGATTAGGTAATATCCAATTTGAAGCAATTGCCGGTGGGGAATCAGTGATTACGTATCCAGTAACATTTAGATTCTCGTATTTTGAACTTGAATAATCTTAGGATATTTTATTATGAATTTAGAAGATATACTAGACCAATGGTCTAAAGAATGTGTAATTGATAAAGTAAGTCTTGACGAAACTTCTAGAAATACTCCAAAACTTCACGCAAAATATTTACAATTACTGAGTCACGCTAAGCTTTCTTTAAAGCGTACTGAGCGAGAACAAAAGGTGTTGCTTAAACAAAAATGGCTTTGGTATAATGGCAAAATGGACCAAGAAACAATTGAAGACCTTGGATGGGATCCAGATCCATTAAATGGTTTAAAAATTATGAAAGGCGAAATGGACTATTATTATGATAGTGATCCTGAAATTAGCAGATCTGAAGAAAAAATTCAGTATTACAAAACAATAATTGAAACATTAACAGAGATTGTTGATTCTTTGAAATGGCGCCACCAAACTATTGGCAATATTATAAGATGGAAGCAGTTTGAAGCCGGTGGATAAATGGAACAAATATCCGTAAAACTTGACAATTACAGTATGATGAATATAGATTGTAGCCGTGGAGTTGCCCAAGAGCTATCAGAATATTTTTCATTCTATGTTCCTGGTTATAAGTTTATGCCTGCTTACAAAAATAAGGTTTGGGACGGTAAAATACGTCTATTTAATAGCATGACTGGTGAGCTTGGCGCTGGGCTATATGTTTATTTGTTAAAGTTTGCAGCAGAGCGGTCGTATTCTGTAGACACAGAAGAGTCTCATCAATATGGATTTCCTTTTCCTGCGGAACAACCTCTTCAATATATGTCTGATTTACTAGCTGACGAAGCGCTTCCATTTCAACCTCGAGACTATCAATACGATGCGATTGAAAAAGCCCTAAAAAGAACTCGAGCAATTTTATTATCTCCTACTGGATCTGGAAAATCATTTATTATTTATCTCATTATGAGATACTGGTTAATGCATTTGTCTAATAACAATAAAATACTAGTTATTGTACCTACAACTTCCCTTGTAGAGCAGATGCATCAAGACTTTATAGATTATGGCTACAAGCCAGAAGACATGCATAGAATATATTCTGGCAAAGATAAAACAACAAATAAACGTATTATTATTAGTACTTGGCAATCAATATATAAATTACAGAAAAAGTGGTTTAGTCAATTTGGTATGGTAATTGGCGATGAATGTCATGGCTTTAAATCAAAATCGCTATCCTCAATTATGAATAAGTCAACAGAAGCTAAATATCGTTTTGGTCTAACCGGTACTTTAGATGGCACTCAAACACACAGACTGGTTCTAGAAGGATTGTTTGGTCCAGTCTATAAGGTTACAACGACCAAAAAGTTGCAAGACAATAATACTTTAGCGCCATTGGATATTAAAGTCCTTTTATTAAATTATTCAGAGGAGGTAAGGAAAAATTTTGGAAAGAAAACGTATCAAGAAGAAATTGACTTTATTATTGGACATGAAGCTAGAAATCGTCTTATTTCTAATTTGGCTATTGATGCTGAAGGAAATACTCTCATCTTATTTAATCGTGTGGAGGCTCATGGAAAGCCATTATTTGAGTTGATAAATAGTAAAGTAAATGAAAATAGAAAAGTATTTTTTGTGAGTGGCGAAGTTGCAACTGGAGATCGTGAAGCTATACGAAAAATTGTAGAAGGTCAGAAAAATGCAATTATCGTCGCCTCTTTAGGAACTTTTAGTACTGGTATTAATATTCGTAATCTTCATAATATTGTTTTTGCTTCGCCATCAAAATCGCAAATCAAAGTTTTACAGTCAATTGGACGAGGACTTAGAAAATCTGACGATGGTAGGATCACGACACTTTATGATGTAGCAGACGACTTACATTGGAAATCGCAACAAAACTATACACTATTACATTCAGCAGAACGCGTAAAAATTTATGAAAAAGAACAATTTAAATATAAAATCATTAAGGTTAATATATGAAACTAGATAGTATAAGACAATTTAAACTATCTTCAGGTGACGAGTTGTTATGTGAAGTTATAGAATGGGATGACGCAGAAAATGCTGAGCTTATTGTTCGACATTGCTTTGAAGTTCGTAAATGGGAAAATGAACAATTAAACGCAAGATATTACGCTATTAGACCATATATGTCTTTTCAAGTGGGACCTCACCATGTTCTAAGTCTAAACTCTGATCAAATACTTATGTCAGGTTTACCTTCTTCAGAAATGGTAAAGCAATATAAAATTGCAATTAAAAACAATGAAATCCCAGACGAAGAGTTAGACGAAAAGTTAGATTTAGACGATAGATTTAAGCAATTAAAAGATTTTCTAGATAGTATGGATTCAGATGATTCGTCAGATCCAAATGTGATTACTTTCCCAAGTAATCGTAAAATACATTAGTATATCCACCCACACCAAAAATCCTGTAGATTTATTATACACTAATTTTCAAGATTGTAAACCCATAAAATGAGCAGCTGTTAAAAAAAAGTTTTAATTTTTTAAAAAAAGTTGTGTACATTTTCAGCATATCCGTCTATAATTGAATAGACTTTAAGGAATATATTATGGCAAAAAAGAAAAGCATACATTACGTAAATAACAGAGAATTTTCAACAGCTATTGTTGAGTATTGTAAACACGTAAAAGAATGTAAAGAAACTGATGACCCTTTACCAAAAGTTCCTGATTACATTGCTCAATGTTTTTTAAAAATTGCTGAAGGCTTGTCTCACAAGTCAAACTTTATTCGCTATACATATCGCGAAGAAATGGTAATGGATGCAGTTGAGAATTGTCTTAAGGCAGTTGAAAACTATAATATAGATGCAGCAACAAGATCGGGAAATCCAAACGCATTCGCATATTTCACTCAAATTTCATGGTATGCTTTTTTACGCCGGATTGCTAAAGAAAAGAAACAACAAGACATTAAACTTAAATACTTGTCTGAAAGCGGTATCGAGCAATATGTAATTGGTGATGGTCTACAGGACGCAGCCGCTGGTAGCGTAATTAATTCGTTTATTGATACACTCAAAGATCGTATTGATAAAATAAAAGAAAAAGATACAGAATTAAAAGCGTATGTAAAACAAGAAAAAAACAGAAAAAAACGTATTGTAAAAGTTGACTCTGATCTAAGCGGCTTTTTGGAATGAAGGTAGCAATTCTTAATGACACTCACTGTGGTATTCGCAATAGCTCTGACGTATTTCTCGATAATGCAGAGAAATTTTATAGCGATGTATTCTTTCCTTATCTTTTGGAACATAATATTAAGCATATTGTGCATCTTGGTGATTACTACGATAACCGGAAGTTTGTCAACTTCCGTGCTCTTAACCGTAACCGCGATCACTTTCTTAAACCGTTAAGAGACAATGGCATTACTATGGATATTATCTGTGGTAATCATGACACTTACTATAAAAATACAAATGAGCTTAATAGTTTAAAAGAATTACTTGGTCATTATATGAATGAGGTTCATATCGTACATAAGCCAACCGTTATGGAATATGGCGAATTAAGCATGGCGCTTATCCCTTGGATCTGTGCTGAGAATGAAAAAGAATCTATTGATTTTATTAATAACTGTAAAGCCGATATAGTTGGCGGACATTTTGATATTATTGGTTATGAAATGATCAAAGGTATTAAATGCGAGCATGGGCTTGATCCAAGTTTGTTTAACCGATTTGAAACGGTTTTATCAGGCCACTTTCATACTAAATCTAGCCAAGGCAATATTCACTACCTTGGTTCACAAATGGAGTTTTATTGGAATGACGCGCACGACAGCAAACATTTCCACATTTTGGACACAACTACAAGAGAGTTGCATGCGATTGGGAATCCTCATACTCTTTATCATCGTATCTATTATGATGATAGTGTTCACGAGTATATGGATTATGATTTAAGTGTAGTTGATAATAAATTTGTAAAAATAGTTGTAATTAATAAACAAGACCAGTTTACATTTGATCGATTTGTTGATAGAATACTATCAAGAAAGGTTCATGAACTTAAGATTGCTGAGAACTTCAGCGAGTTTATTGGATCTAATGTCGAAGATAACAGCATATCATTGGAGGATACGTCTACGCTTTTAAATACTTATGTAGATGGTGTTGATACTGAATTAGATAAAGATCGTATTAAAACACGTATGCACGAACTTATGATTGAAGCACAGACTCTTGAGATTGCATGATTAAATTTAAAAAACTGCGGTGGAAAAACTTTTTATCCACTGGTAATTCTTTTACTGAAGTTGACTTTACTACCTACAAAACCACTTTGGTTGTTGGCCACAATGGCGCAGGGAAGTCCACAATGCTTGATGCACTAGCATTTGCATTATTTGGCAAGGCACATCGTAATATTTCTAAGCCTCAACTTGTAAATTCTATTAACAATAAGTCTTGTCTTGTTGAAGTAGAATTTAGTGTATTAGGCTCATCATTAAAAGTAGTACGTGGCATCAAGCCAAATATATTTGAAATATGGAAAGATGGGATTATGATTAATCAGTCCTCTCATTCCAAAGAGTACCAGAAGATCCTCGAGCAAAACATCTTAAAGCTTAATCATAAAAGCTTTCATCAGATCGTAGTGCTGGGCTCCTCCTCCTTCATTCCTTTCATGCAGCTCCCGGCTCAACATCGGCGGGATGTTATTGAGGATCTTCTGGACATTAACGTATTTTCTAAGATGAATCAGCTCTTAAAAGAAAAGAATAGCTTATTGAAAGATAAAGCTAACCAGATTGAATATAATTATGAGCTAACTAAAGAAAAGATTGATTTACAGAAAAAGTATATTCGAGAAGTTGAAGATTTAAGTAATGATCAAATTGAAGAAAAAGAAAACGAAATCGTTCTCTCAGAAGACTCAATATCAAGTTTACAGCTGGAAAACGCCGAGACCTCTGATAAAATCGAAAGCCTTGCCGAAGGTCTTGAAGAAAGCCTCAAAACGAACCACAATAAAAAGCAAACGCTTCTCCATTATAACGCGGAATTCAATCAAAAAATCAAACAACTTGTCAAGGACTCAAAGTTCTACGAGGAAAATGATACATGCCCCACATGTTCCCAAGATATTAACGCGGATTTACGATCGGAGAAGCTCTCCGCCGCCAAAGCTAAAGCATCCGAGATACAAAAAGCGTTGGACGATGTGTATGAGCAGTCGTCTTCTGTGGAATCAAATATTGACCGGCTCAATGATACCTCAAATGATATCAGAACAAAAACCTCACTTATATCTTCTAACAACAGAGAAATCGTACGGTTGCAAGGACAGATTAAAACTCTCACCGTTGCCATTTCAAAGATTCGCGGGAATGATGGTGATGTAGCTAAATCGCAATCAGACTTAGATAAATTAAAAGCAGAATTAGATGATTTATTTGAATTTCGTTTAGAGAATAACGAATCTATGGCTTATAATACTGTTATCTTAGAAATGCTAAAAGACACGGGAATTAAAACAAAAATTATAAAACAGTATTTACCTGTTATAAATAACCTAGTCAATCAATACTTACAGGTGCTTGACTTCTTCGTCTCATTTAATCTTGACGAAGCATTTTCCGAAACAATTCGTTCCCGTCATAGAGATAACTTCTCTTATGATTCGTTTTCTGAAGGTGAGAAGCAACGTATTGACTTGGCATTACTCTTTACTTGGCGCCATATTGCTAAGATGAAGAACTCAGTATCAACTAACTTATTGGTACTAGACGAAACATTCGATTCATCTCTAGACTATGAAGGTGTAGATAATCTAATGAAAATTATTGATACACTTGGAGATGATACAAATGTGTTTGTGATTAGTCACAAAGGCGATATTCTCGATGGTAAATTCCAAAATAAATTGGAATTCCATAAAGAGAAAAACTTTAGTAAATTAAAAGGAAACTAAAATGGAATTATCCACTTTTACTATGAACTTATTGAAAAACTATTCAGGCATCAATCCTAACTTGGTGATCCGTGAAGGTAATTCTATTATGACTATGTCCGAAGCTAAAAATGTATTAGCTCAGGCATCCGTTCCAGAGACGTTTAATCGTACTGTTGGTATATATGATTTATCAGAGTTCCTATCTGTATTAAATTTATTTGATACTTCTAATATTAAATTAGAAGAAAAGTTTATGACAGTTAGTGATACATCTGGTCGTTCTAAAATCAAATACTTTATGTCAGACACTGATATTCTTACGTCTCCAACTAAACCAATTTCTATGCCAGATGGAGATGTTAAATTCTATTTGGATCAAGAAACTCTTGGTCGTATTAAAAAGGCTGCGTCAGCTCTTGGCCACGATCAATTGTCTATTACTCCTGGCGATGGAGTAATTACTTTATCTGTAGTCAATATTGATAATGCCACATCAAACACGTACTCTATTGATGTTCCTGGTGAATCATCTGGCGACTACAATTTTATCCTTAACATCAAAAATTTACAGATGATTCCTGGTAATTATAATGTTGCTATCTCATCTAAACTTATTTCGCAATTTACTTTAGATGAAGAAAATACTGATCTAAAATATTGGGTTGCTTTAGAAAAAACATCGACATACAAATAGGAGAAAAATATGTCTGACGAAATTCAAATTTATCAACTTGCCGGCCGAGCATCTCGTAGTACTGTAGCTGTTATTGACGCAGTTGTTCAACGCGGTGGATTCCGTGGCGAAGAGCTTAGTTCAATTGGCCAATTACGTGATCAGTGTATTCAAATTATGCAAGTGTGTGAAAACCAAGCTCAAATGGAAGCTTCTGAAGAAGAGTAGTTTACAATTATTCTTTTATAGATTATAATAGACATTATTATATTATGGAGTACGTGAATGTCTGAATTTTTATGGGTCGAAAAATATCGACCACAAACTATTTCTGAAACAATTTTACCTCAGTCGTTAAAAGATACGTTTCAGAAAATGGTAGATTCCGGTGAACTTCAAAACATGATGTTCGCCGGAACTGCCGGCTTAGGTAAGACTACTGTAGCTAAAGCATTATGTAAAGAAATTGGCGCAGATTATATTGTCATTAATGGCTCAGAAGAAGGTAACATTGATACACTCAGAGGAAAAATCAAACAATTTGCTTCAACAGTCTCTTTGTCTGGAGGAAGTAAAGTATGTATCTTGGACGAAGCTGACTACCTCAATCCACAATCGACCCAGCCAGCTTTGCGTGGATTCATCGAAGAGTTCTCAAATAGCTGCCGCTTTATTCTCACCTGCAACTTCAAGAACCGAATCATTGATCCGCTTCATTCGCGGTGTGGTGTGTATGAATTTAATACGTCTAAAAAAGATATGGTTGAATTATGCGGCCAGTTTATGGATCGCGCAGCTGATATCCTTTATAAAGAAGAGGTATCGTTTACTAGTCAAGGTCTAGCTGATATTATTATGAAGCATGCTCCTGACTGGCGCCGAGTACTAAATGAATGCCAACGCGCCGGAGCTTCTGGTCATAGCATTGACGGAAATAGTAAGTCTGCCAATAGCAATGTTAATGGCCTAGTTTCTCATCTTAAAGAGAAAAACTTTAAAAAGATGCGCCAATGGGTTGTGAATAATATGGATGTTGAGCCACAGGCTATTATTCGCCAGTTGTATGATAATATAAATGAATCCGTGGCTCCTCAATCAGTTCCTCAACTTGTATTAATATTGGCTGAGTATCAATATAAAAATGCTTTTGTGGCAGATCATGAATTAAATATGGTAGCCATGATGACAGAAATTATGGCACAGGTGAATTTTAAATGAATTGCGTAATATATGATTTCGAAACCCTTAGTGGTGTTCCTGCAACTGGTGCAGCAATTTCAATGGCAACACTTAAGTTTGATGAGAATCGCTATGAATCTAATCCATACACATACGAAGAATTACTAGAACAAACTGATTATATTAAGTTTGACGTAAAAGAACAAGTGAATAAGTACAAGCGTGTTGTTGATATGGAAACAGTTAAGTGGTGGAACTCTCAAGGCGAGTCTGCTAAAAAATTAATTAAACCATCATCTGAAGATAAATCAATTGAAGACCTTTGGCAGTTTTTTGTGAACTATACAAAAAATATGGACATTAAAAAGGTCTACACTCGTGGCAATGGTTTTGACCCTATTATCTTTGAAAGTATTGTACATTCGTTTGGTAAAGCTGTACCATACCCTTGGTGGTCTATTCGGGATACACGTTCAATGTTAGATGGCTTATTGTGGGGATCTGATATCGCTAATACATTTATTCCTGAAGGATTAAAAGAAAAGTTTGTACATCATGATCCTCGTCACGATATTGTTATGGATGTTATGCGAATGCAAACTGTAGTAGGTTATCTATGAACCACTTTGATTATTTAAAAGCTATTAATGATACAAAACAAGATATTATGATTACCGAAGAATGCGAAAAAGCATATAATTCTTTTATGATTAATCGTGGTCTTAGCTACTTCTATGATACTGTAGCTCTTGCAAATCTGGTAAATCAATACCACCACTTAGACAAAAAGCTCCAATTTTCGTTTCTTATAAATACTGTTAGAAAACGTAAAAGATTTTCGAAATGGAATAAACCTGAGTCAGATAATGATATTGGAGCGATTAAAGAATATTATGGTTATAGTAATCAAAAAGCAAAACAAGTTCTTTCCCTCCTATCCGCTGGCCAAATAAAAACTATAAAAGAAAAGGTGAGTAAAGGTGGAAAAAGAAAATGATATTGTTGAATGGTCTCCGGACCAAATGCTGGAAATTACAATTAACGAACCTGATGATTTTCTTAAGGTTCGTGAAACATTAACCCGTATTGGTGTTGCTTCTCGTAAAGAAAAAAAACTATTTCAATCATGCCATATATTGCATAAACAAGGTAGATACTTTATTGTGCATTTCAAAGAATTGTTTATGTTAGATGGTAAGAAAGCAAATTTAGAAAGTAATGATATTGCACGTAGAAATACTATCGTGACATTACTATCTGATTGGGGATTAGTTGATTTAGTAAAAAAGGAAGAACTTGAAATCGCACCTTTGCGCCAAATTAAAGTAATTTCATATAAAGATAAAAATCAATGGGAATTATGCCCTAAGTATAACATAGGTAATAAAAACTGATTATAAATACTATCGGAGTGCGGATAGTCCGGCTCCAATTCAATCTTGCTTGCTCAAAAGGAGATAACAATGACAGGCTTACAACAACTATTCCCGCGGTCATCCTTTGTTGGTTTCGATCATTTATTCAATGAACTAGAGTTCACTGCTAAACATGCTCAAGACCACTATCCCCCACATAATATTATTAAAGCTGGAGATCAAGAATACTTGATTGAACTAGCAATTGCTGGGTTTACAAAGGATGAGATATCTGTAGAAGTTAAAGATAGAACCTTAACTGTTACAGGGGAACACGTCTCTAAAGGTAGAGAGTTTATCCATCGTGGCATTTCGACAAAGAAATTTAAACGAACCTTTAGGCTGTCCGAACATGTAAATGTAAACGGAGCAGATATTCAGGATGGTATTCTGGCAATTGAATTGCAGTATGTTATTCCAGAAGAAATGCGTCCTCGTAAAATCAATATTGGTCAAACGAGGAACAAAAATGACACAAGCGATACTAACAGCCCACAGCTACTCAACGAGGGCAGTTGAAACTATCATCGAAGCACTAAGATCTTTTATTCAGTATAGAGCGAATCGCAGAATGATTCGGGCGACTGAAAAAGAACTAGGCCGACTTACTGATTA
>Ga0222716_10000072_pt1 | contig 74108 bp, 64 predicted proteins | sample C33_13DmetaG_FD_165044 | JGI IMG/M metagenome (GOLD analysis project Ga0222716, IMG submission 165044) | Estuarine water microbial communities from San Francisco Bay, California, United States - C33_13D | ecosystem: Environmental > Aquatic > Marine > Unclassified | place: USA: California... | reverse complement strand
CGACCTCAATGACGGTGCTCACCATGCCTTCATCACTTACAGGGGCTGCTGTTATCGCAGGTGCTGGCGCGGGCATTGGTTCAGGAGATGGTTCAGGTACCGGAGCCGTGGCCTTCGGCGTTGGTGCAGGAAGCGAAGGTTCGCTTGGTGATGGCAGACCTTCCCATGCTTCGGTAGGGGGCCATGGCTCGCCTTGGATGCCTCCATGGAGGTTGTTTTCACCATCTACATAGGCGACCAATTTATTCTGCAATACGCGCATGACAACCTTGTCAGTTCCAGCAAGGCCCCGAGTCCAGGCGAGGAGTTTGGCACCGTTGATACGGTCGCCCTCAATGGGCCATCGACGCATCAATGAAAGGGCGATTTGTGACCCGAATCCAGCAGCAAAGCGCAAACCGTATTGGAGTTCAGGATAATCGCCACCCTTGGAGAGATTCAAATCACCCAACTCAGGGTCCTTCTCCTTGTGATTCGCAATGGGTGGGATACGCCCGGTGAGCAAGCCATAGAACATGCTTGCGTCCTCGATACCGACCGCCATTGGATGGCCGGTGAACCCTTTGGTATTGGCGATGACGAGTTTATTGGTGGAGTCCCCAAATGTATCCCTCAGGGCTCTGACTTCGGACTGCGCCGAGCCTCCGCGAGCAGGGGTGTAAGTTTCATGAGAGAAGAAGACCGTCTTCGGAGCGATCTCATGGCGGTTGAGTCCCCATCGTTGTTCCATTTCACTGACGAAGCCGTTGACGACTTGCCCGACGTGGTCAACATCGAGGCGGGTACCGTGATAGGCTGAATTGGCAGTTGTTGAACCAAGGAATTCAGCAATGGGTTGAACGCCTCGTTGCTCTGCTTCAGAATGCCGTTCAACCACGAAAGCTGCTGCACCCATGCCCAAGACCAATCCATTACGCCTGCGGTCAAAGGGCAAGGCTGTTTCCTCCACAACATTCCCCGTGGCTGCTGCACCTGAAGCTGCAAAGCCACCTGCAATCCATTCCCACAAGTCATCGCCAGTGACATCTTCTCCGCTGATGATGACCACACGGTCCACCCGTCCAGCATCCAACCAATCCTCGGCCACACCGAAGGCTGCTGTTGCAGATGCACAAGCGAGGTTGATGGTGGTATTTGGCCCTCGAATACCCGTATATTGTGCGAATTGGGAATGTCCCATGTTGAGGGTTTGGAAGAGATACCTTCGGTCAAAACGACCTTCGCCGTCATCGCCGTCTGTCTTGGCGTGCTTGACTCCCATCTGCAAACCAGGGAAGCAAGAGGAAAAGACAATTCCAGTACGGTCTCGTTGTAGTTGAGGCACCTGCCAATTACGTATCAGTCGAAGCCCGCCCTTTCCTACTTGCTCAACGGGAGTGAGTGGTATCCCCGCATCTCGAAGGGCCAACAATCCAGCGGCAACAGCAAGCTGCGTGCTGATATCCCAGGCTACAACTGCCTTGGGATCAATACCAAATTCTTCTGCAAGGTCAAAGGCTCCTTTCAGACCGGCCAGTTGGGGAATGTCTCCAAAGACCTTGGCTTGGTCCATGTTCACCGAGCCATCTCGTCCTTTGATCAAACGTACAATATTTTTGTCGAGCAGTCGTTGCTTGTATTCGTCTGAAACTTCGCTGATGCAGGTATCACCGCGCACCAGTTGTTCAAAGGTATCCTCTGAAAAAACCCGCTCCATACCGGGCAATCCCAAGGAAATACCACTGACGACGTAGGGGTCAACGTCTCGTTGTGAAACAGTTGGCGCCTGAAGAGCGGTAGCCGTTGTCACACGCTGCATCTGCGCAGCGACGGGTGCAGCAGTCAAGGTTGCCATCGGCGACCACGAAGAGGGCGGTGCTCGAACCCAACGGTTGAGGTCACCCGCAGTTTGGATGGTTGAAGTATCAAATTCAGAGTCGGTGTCGGCCTCGGAAGCAAGCGTAGAAATGACATCTTGTACCTCGTGTGGAGTAAGGCCAAGCCCTTGCTGGAGAAGTACGTGGCCGTGACAGAAAGATGCGGGATAGCCACTGAATTTCGCAATACGGTCGCCAACATAGGCCTGAATCGCCTTTGTCTTTGCATACTCAGAATCAAGTGGACCAGTTTGGACCACCGAAACAGTTGGGGCGATTGCAACGCTACCGCCAGAATTCGGCAAGGGGCGTGCACGAGTACGAAGGGATTCGAGTTCTGAACTGGATGACGCTGTTTGAAGCGGGGCTGCAAAGTAGGCTTCAAGTGGACCAGCACGGAATCCTTCCTGTATGGCATCAGAATCCAAAGCAGGCCATTCGGGGGCTCGTCCAGCCAATGCTAAAGCGCCAATGGCGGTGAAAAAGGTAGCAATGCCCCCTTGTTTCGGATGATTGGACATAATGGGTAGGTGGGGTTGGCCCTCAAGAATTTGAGATGCGAACATCGACAGGGCTCGTTTTGGCCCGACTTCAACGAAAATACGAGCCCCTGCCTCATACATGGTCTCGATTTGTTTGGTCCATTCAACTGCTGATGCCATTTGCGGAGCGAGTTTTTCCAGAATACCGATCTTAGCATCCGCCCCCTCTGTAGGATAGAAGCTCCCGTCCACGTTCGCGGTAATGGGAATGGTGGGCCACCGAATACTCAGGCTTTCCAAAAAGCGACGCAATGGCTCATTTGCTGGTGCAACGATACGGGAATGGAATGCGTGTGATGTAGCGAGTGGGACACAATTGAATCCCTTAGCCTCAAAGGAAGCCATCACGGCTCGGACGGGGGCTGTTTCACCAGCAATCACCGTCATTTTGGGAGAGTTTTTATTGGCTGCGATGACGTATCCCTCGGCTTCATTGAGGACAGTTTCCACCTCGCCATAGGGTGCGGTTACGCTGGCCATGAGGCCTTTATCATCGATCTCAACCGAGCCCATTTCGGTACCCCGTGCGGCAGCAGCACGCAATGCACCGTCCATGTCAAGAATACCAGAGGCCATCAGAGCAGCATATTCGCCGAGGGAGTGTCCTGCGACCATGTCAGGATGATGCCCATAGGTGTTGAGAGTTCGTTCAATCGCTAAATCCGCAGTGAGCATGGCGGGCTGAGTGTACTCTGTTTGCTTCAACTTGTGCTCGGCTTCCTTTCGTTCATCCGCATTCAGGCTGCTTCTCAAAACGAAGCTGGAGAGAGTTTCGCCGTCCAAAACCTCAACCATGGTCTCGTCGGCTTGCTTCCAAACTTTTCCGGGCGCGGAAAATCGCTGAACAAGGTCGTGCGTCATTCCAACGTATTGACTCCCTTGACCGGGATACATGTGGGCGACTTTTGCCTTGGCTGGTACGGGTGAATCCGTGCTAACAAGAACACCTTGGGCTTGGAGGAAACCCCATTTTTCTTTGTCATCAAGTGCGTTGATTGCTAAGTTCTGTCGCTTGGCGAATTCTGCCCATGAGGTTGCTACTAAGGCCAAGCGAGCCACGGCGGTTTCATCGTAGTCGGAACTTGAAGTTTGGAGCGCTTCTGAAAGACGGCGCCCCCGTGGGTCGTCATCGAAGAGAGGACCGCTAAAAGAGAGGGATGCAAGTTGTTCTTTGAGAGAAGCAACCGAATCGCCAGAAAGAAGGAGAACGCCTCCTTCAATCGCTTTCATGGCATCGTATGAGAGAGAGGGAGTTGCAGCCTCATCCAAGATAGAGGCCGCCTGAGGCTGCTCTTGGCGGCTGTAAGCCTTCCAGCGTGCATCCCAATCAGAGGCCATGGGGAGATGGTAATCGGGGTCATATCCTTCCAAAGCAACGTGGAAATTTGTGCCCCCAAATCCGAAGGCAGAGACGCCTGCACGACGAGGGTGATGTTCAGGACGAGGCCACTCCAGAGGCTGTGTGGGGACAAAGAAAGGGATGTTGGACCAGTCAACCGTTGGGTTCGGAGTTTCGAAGTTTGCACTTGGAGGAATGGTACGGTGATGAAGGGCCATGACCGTCTTCATGATGCCCGCAATACCAGCAGCAGCCTTGAGATGACCAATCTGAGATTTGATTGAACCTACGGCAACTTTCCCAGTTCCCTCAACACCGGTCCACAGACGTGAGAGCGTTGAAAGTTCAGTCGCATCGCCTACTTTGGTTGAGGTCCCGTGGGCTTCAACCAATTCAACACTTGATGCGGGATAGCCTGCTTGGCTGTACGCACGTGCTATCGCTTGAATTTGGCCTCGTTGACTGGGCGCCGTAATGCCTTTTCCACGGCCGTCTGACGAACCACCAATACCTCGGATAACGGAATAGATTTCATCCTCATCGCGAATCGCATCGCTCAATCGCTTGAGGACAAGAACGCCAGCACCTTCCCCCATGACGAATCCGTTCGCACGTGCGTCAAAAGGAGAAGAATGAGTAGGCGAAAGAGCGCCGATTGCAGAAAATTTGGAGAAGGTTGCAGGATCCATGGTTCGGTCGGTAGCCCCTGCGAGCATGATGTCGACTTGACGCATCTGAAGCAGTCGGCAAGCGTCCAAAACCGCAGCCATTGAGGAGGCACATGCCGCATCCATTGCGTGATTAGGCCCTTGCAGATCAAGCAGGTTCGCCACGCGTCCAGAAACAACGTTGGCTAATTCACCGGGCATGGTATCTTCATTGATGCGAGGTGTTCCTTCGATAATTTGCTCGGTAAAGGCATCGGCATTGGTCGTGGGCAGACCGTGCTGCTGAGCTACTGTTGCTGTGTGGTTTGACCACACTCGAATGTTCGATAGGTTTCTGTTTTCACCGCCCAAAGCATTGGCAAAGACAACACCCGTGCGAGTCCGGTCGATGTCGCTTTCTTCACCATCGTAGCCAGCATGCTCGATTGCATCTGCAGCCACGGTAACGGCCCAGAGTTGGCACGGGTCGATTTGACCCAAGGTTCCGGGCGGTTGACGCCAGCGGCGCCAATCAAATTCGGCTTCTTGAACCAAGGCGCCGATTTTAGAATAGGTGAACCCTTCAGTATGCTTGCCTGGTTCGCCTTCTTTCCAAAAGTGATTGATAGGGCCTGGCCAACGGCCTTCGGGAAGTGGCGCTATGCTCACCTTTGATTCGATGATGTTCTGCCAGAATGCATCAATTGAATCAGCATCTGGCATCAACGCACCAAGACCGACAACGGCGATTGGCTCGAACGGACCTTGATCAATACCCTCGCAGGGTTTGCCGTCTTCTGTGGTCAATGACATCATTTCACCTCAATTCATGATGCTCTCGGGCACCATCGTAATCGAATACCCAGCGTCGACGTAAATGCACTGCCCCGTTACGCCCGAGGACAGCGGGCTCGAGAGCCAGAGCGTAGCTCCTGCCACATCTTCTTGGCTGACATTTCGTCGCAAAGGAGCATTGGCTTCAACATGGTCGAGAATACGGTCGAAGCCTGGAATGCCCCCCGCAGCGATGGTACGAATGGGTCCCGAGGAAATGGCATTGATACGATGTCCTTCTGGGCCGAGGTGGCATGCCAATTCTCGCGTCCAGCATTCAAGGGCAGCCTTTGCCATGGACATGATGCCGTAATTAGGGACGTATCGGTTAGATGCAGCATAGGTAAGCGTGACCGTTGAAGAGCCCGGGTTGAGATAGGGCAAAGCGTGTTTAAGACAACGCTGAAGGGAATTCGCCGAGATGGTCATGGCGGTGTTGATGTCTTGGTCTTCGACGAAGAGAATGGGGCGGTCAAAGCAAGCACGAGGTGCAAAACCAATGGCGTGTATGAGGATATCCGCCTTTTTACCGGGGTGGTCTTTTGCGAATGCCGTGAAGAATTCAGCCGTTGATTCATCCCCAGCGACGTCAAGTGGATAGAATCCGTCGATGGCGGGCAACTCGTCTTTGAGCTTGAAAACTCTGCTCATGAATCGCTTCTGGTATCCCAAATAGAGGGTCACTCCAGCCGCTGCTAATTGTTTGCAAATGGCCCAAGCGATGGAGTCCTCACTGGCCACCCCGAAAACAAAGGCTGTTTTTCCTTCTAATCCAATCATGAAAAACACTCCGTAGATAACAGGTGTAGTGCGCTACACCAAGCCTTTGAGTGTTACCCTTCCAAACGAGGTACATCGGCCGAGTTCATGACCTTAGAGAAAATGCCGCAAGTTGTATTCACAAGTCGGCAAAGGCGGCGTCAAGATCATCGTCATCGTCATCATCAAGGAAGAGATCATCAAGGTCTGAAAGGTCCAAATCGTCAACCTCATCAGGCTCATCAGGCTCATCCTCAAGATCAACGGTGGGCACATACATTGGTTGTGAGTTGGCACGACGTCGCAGTGCGCGAGCCATAGCGACGATGAGAACCAAACCAAAGATGGCAGCACCTGCGATACTGCCATAGAGAACAAGGGTGTCTTTGTTCACTTCCTCAAGACCGCCTCCCAATCCGCCTGCGGACGCACTTGCTTCCAATTGAACCGAAATTGTTACTTCGCTTACTGCAGCGTCTGGGTCGTTTTCACTTGTTGCTTGGAAAATGAGTTGGTGCCGTGAATCTTCACCCACTTTAGAAGGGGCTCGAACAGTGAGTTCTCGGACCGTAGAAACCCCGTCTTCGCTGACCGATTCAGCAACGAATGTTCCATCAGGGAAGGTGAATCCAAGTTCTTCAAGTTCGTCAACATTGACGATATTGACGCTGATTCTGTCGTCATCATTACCGTTGTTTTGGAACTGGAAAGAGACCTTGACTTGCTCGCTCTCCCCCATGGTCCTCGTACTCTTGTCAGAGACATCCAGGTCAACCATACCATAAGTTCCAATGTTCAAATCACCGTTCACGCTTGCATTGGAGGCGAGTGCTTCTGGCCACTCCAATACACCGACATTGGTGACTGATGCAATCAAGGTGAATTCGTAAGAGATGGACGAGGACATGCGTTTTTGTCCAGTGAAGGTTACAGTGAAATCTTCTTCTTCGTCAGGACCCAGGTCGAAGGTGTCTTCTTCCAAGATCATGTCAACTTCAATGCCGCCCCATTCCTTCTCAACACTGATCGACTCTTGGAAGGAAGAGGGATTCTTGACCGTGCATGTGATTTCAATTGAGGGGGTATTGAGTGGGTGTACGTCCAGTTCAGGTTGCTTTTCATCGCATTCGATTTCAACCCCTGGCGCGGTTGGAGTCTGAGCGCTTACCGGCATTGATGCAAGAAGCAGCGCGATGGTGACGAGAACCAGACTTCGCGCGTGTTGCATAGCGGCCACAGTAGAAGGGTGTGGATTCTCTTTCATCAATGTGATGGGAGATTGGGTGACTTAAAGGGTGAATCTAAATTCATGAAGAAGCAGGAGATTCCCCATAAACTTTCAGCGCTAACTCGTGGTGTGTCGTCCAAAGAACGTCCTCCTCAACACCGGCTTCAAGAAGTTGTTTCGTTCGCTTTGGCACCGTCTTTGGACCCAAAACGGCACCTGGTCTCCGGGGGTCGTCCATGTAATCTGTTTCCAAAAAAAAGCCATGACTTGAGGCACTCTGAGTTTCAATCAAACGATCAAGTGCCCCTTTACCAATTAACACGCTCGGGGTTAACCCGTGTGTATGGCTCGCACGAACATCGGGAGGCGAGTAGTGACGAACCAATTTGACCAAATCCATCCCTTGTTTGGTCGCTCTTGCAGCAAGGTCTGGATAGGTGGCATCGCTTTCGCCTTCGACGTGCAATTGCAACGGAATACCCTCCTGTGCAGCAAGATGCATGGTTTCATCGAGCAGCATGTTGGACAAATCCCAAATGTGTTCTGAAACCTTCCAGTGAGGACGCCCCACCTCTCCGATAGCATGGGCTTGACCCTCGTGAACAAAATGAAGAGCAGCATCGATGGAATGTCGATAATTCTCGATGGCCCGTTCCTGACCTGCATCGCCTTCTTCTTCCACCCAGCGCTCGAACTGATGGGCAAATGCTGCAGGATGTGGTCCCAAGACGACTCTCACTCCCAAACCCACTTCGTGGCGAACTGCTTCAGCCATGCCAAGCGTATCAGCATAGGATTCAGTATGGCCTTGAAGCGTCTCCGGAGGTTGTCGGAAATCGGGACAGTGAACCAGCACGATGTCGGTGCCACCTGCACGCTGGAAATCTTTAGCGGCATCCAAATAGCGTCCATTTCGATTGAGATGGAAGTGATTATCCAGAATCGGACCGTAGTAGGTCATGCCATCGCCTCAAATTCGCTCGACAAAATATCCGCCGTCGGTGAGGACTGACTTCCAATATACCGCTGCCATCGCGACCATGTTGGGGTGACGAGCATCTGCGACAATCCCTTTCCCGTTGGGCCAAAGTTGAACGGTCAAATTATGCCTTGAATCGTGAATCGTGGTGCAACCGAGACGTTGGTCGTATTCTGCTTTACCAGAGGTTAATTGTGCTGGTATCGCCTGAAGGTTGATGTTCTGTTCAAATTGGAACGAGGCTACAACCGGCCCCATTTCAGCAACCAGACCACTGTCGTCCATGCCCAAACGAAGCAGCAATTCCTTCGCAGCTGCACGGGCCGCTTCGATGCGGTGCGTCCCATGAACAACAATACGGCCTTCTTCATCGATGACCAAGGTGGCACGGGGGCGGTCAAGCGCCTTGATGACGACACCGCTGTTCCGCTGCCCACCAACTTCTGTCACGACTTGATCGTGATTGACGGGCGTTGGGCAGACGAAGCGTACGAGTTGGTTTTCAACGCGAACATCCATTGAACCGGCTGTCATCTCATTCCTCCTCCATGCCAACGGGGTCTGTTGGTGTTGATGAAATCTCCTCAGGAGCAGGGTGGCTGCTCAGTGCTTCGAGGATACTGTGTCTTTGAGGCATGTGAAGTGCTACCAGAAGGGTTGCATCATCTCCAAGATCTTCACGTAAGGAGGCTAAGGCCCCACGTATTCGGCATGCATAGCGTTGATCTCTTCGCTGATGAAGGACTGGAGTACTGAGCCATTCACACATATCCCACCAAGCGCCTGCCAGTACACTGGCACTTGACAAATCGGTCGACTGGCCCTTTGGGGGCGGCTGAGCAAGGAAGAGATGGGCCTTCACAAAGCGTTTCCATCGTTTGGTGACCCGAACCATGCCGAGCAACTTTCGCCAATGAGATACAGCTTTTGCCTCCTGTGTGAGATAATCGCTCCAATCTTCATCATCCGCAAGAGGTTCAATGAAGAAAACAGGGCGCTCGTGGCGTGTTGCATTTCGTTGCAGGCGACGTGGCTCGGGGTCTGGAAATCTGCCTCCTTGGATGTCATCAAGTTCGTTAATCCCTTCGAGGTACTTCCCAAAGGCACCACCTGAAAGAAGACCGTGAGTGAGGTTGATTCCTTGTGATTCAAGCTCGTCCTTCTCTTCTTGAATCCACAAATCTACGATATCCGGTGCGTCAAGCAACGCCAAACCATGCCACTGATCTCTGGGGCGCATGGCGTTGGGAAAAACCACGGTAGGAAGTGTCCCGTGAAGAATCACCCGACCGCCTTCGGGGTCTTTCCAGACCATGTCGGCCCAGTCGTGCTGGGAATTCATGCAGATGCCTCACTGGTTGTTGACCCAATCGTGCAGGGATTCTATGTTCCATCCTTGGTCGAAATAACCTTGGATTTCTTCTTGAGTCCACTGAGGGAATGCTTCCATCGCTCGTGCCATTTCAGGATCGACATTTGCTGGAATCTGTGCGAGAACCTTTTGTTCGCCGTAGCCTGCATCATCGTCTTCATCCTCGTATTCATCATCGAACATGGAGCCGCCTGAGCCTGCTCCTCGGCGTGCAAAGACGAAGACCAATGTTCCGAGAACACCGATGACAACGACCAGAAGAACGACGATTAGGAGCATCGAAGAACTGTCTTCCTCTTGTGCTACCTTGACGTTGAATGCATCACCTGCTGCTGAACCATCGTAGAGGGGCGTACTGGACCCGTTTAGGGTGATAACGTAGTACATTCCTGTTGTTTGGGCACCAAAAGGCTCGAGTGTGACTTTAATCCAATCGCTCGTTTCTGCAATATCTAACTCATCTGATTCCACGGTGCGCTCAATGACGGGCGTCCCACCGTCGGTGACTGATTTAATCACCAATTCAGCAACACCTGCCATGCTTCCAGTGTTCTTGACCTTGATACGCAAATCCATGCTCTCTCCGACTCGTGGTTCTGAATCGATCAGAACATCTTGGATTTCGAATTTGGCCTCTTCACGAATGAAGGAGTATTCTGACTTGTATTGAGGTTGACCAGAGAAGATGGGAAGCACTGAGCCGTCATCTTGAGGACCGCCACCCAAACGGACGGTTGAACCTGCGGAATCTGCACCAGAGACCCAGAAGATAAGTTCTACACCGTCCCAATCGCCTTCAGGTTCGTAGACGTCATTCGTGATAGGCCAGAGGTCAACGCACTCTGCTGTGGCAAGGTAGCCACCGCCCATGGTACTCAAAGAAAGAGTCTGTGAACCTGGTTCTGCATCAAAGTACTTGACATATTCATTCCACTTGATATCGTTGATGTTGTCTTGGTAAAACATCCAATTGACCTGTAAGTCACCGGGGAACATCGCTTCTTGCTCCTTGATTTGAACCTGCATGTCAACGCAATGGTATACTGCGGTTGAAAGGACGTTGCTGATGATTCGGTCAGGAGCAGTGGCATCCAATGCACCTTTTTGGGCGAGCCACGTATTCGAGACGACTTCAGGTGGCGTACGGTCGACCTTGAGGGTGAAGGATTGACACCCAAAGGATGTGGAAGTAGCACAGAAGGCTGAGGTGAAGTCTTCTGCCCCATCTGGTAGGTTGATGAGTTTGAATTCGTATTCATACTCATTTGTGAAAACTGGGGCTGTGATGTTGAAGTCAAAGACGCCACCGGTAAAGGTATGCGTGATGGTTTCACCTGGTGTTGAAATATAGCCCTTACCGAAATCTTCTGAGGCATCTTTCCGGATGATTTCCATCGTAAGTTCAACTTCAGGGTTGATGTAAACACTGTTGTAAATCCCTTCTCTGAAGGCGTATTGTCCGGTGAACCGAATGGTATCTCCTGCAAAGACAAATCCTTGGCGAACATCTTGAGTTGTAGGTTCACTCATGTCCTCAAAGGTAGGTGTAATCATCAGATTATTGACTTCATCCGTTCGCAAATCAAGTTGGATGCCGTCGTAATACCTCCAAATTTGGATGTATCGGCCCGGCACACCAGAAAGCATGGTGTAGAGTGGATTGTCAAGGTCCTGCATTTGCAAACGAGGCTCGAGGTCCTTACCGTCCATACCAACGATACCCCAATTGATGCGGATGGGAATGTTGAGAATGAAATCAGATTCAAACGGATCGATCAGGGCAAAGCCATCCATGTTGAGCATAGAGGGAGAGGTCGTGCCGTCATCCACAATTTCGATGTGAGGGCTGTTAGTCCATGCTGTTTCATTCCGAGGGAAGTAATAGATGATCATATCATCGGATGTTTTGTCAAGATTCAATTGGAAGAAATCTACGTCACGCCATCCGTTATCATCACTGGCTTCCATGATGAGATGGTAGGTATTTCCAGCATACATGGTTTGATTCCATGTGCCATCCCACTGGTTGGCATTGGAGTTGAGGAAACCATTGCCCTGAGAGTCTTCGATGAAGAAATTACGAATGACAGGTGTCTTTGAAGTCATGGAGACATAGGTAATTTTGTCATCATCAAATCCAAAAGAACCACCGTCAATCGGGTTTCCTGCAAGGTCAAAGCCCTCAATCCACATCGAAACTTTCCCTTCAAGTCCTTCGTTAGCAACGTCGTTGTACTCGCCGCTATAGTTGGCAGTAGGAGCGGCTCCATCACCGTTCATGATGACGGTGATGTACTCGTCAGCATCGGGTTGGCCGTTGTCGTTGTCGTCGTGGTCGTGCTCAACCCAAATGTGCAAGTCGAGGCTTGCAGGAGGACTGGGGAGGTCCTGACTGGACATTCGAATCTTCTGACTTTGTTGGGGAACCACCCAGGTATCATCGACCAATGTTCTCCAATTTTCTTCGACATTCGCATCGGTACCGGGGCTCAGCACTTGTATGTCAAGGAGATTGGGCTCGTAGGTATCAATGGAAATATCAAAGGGAATACCACAGGTTTCATCGGGATTGTATTCAGCGGGTGGACAAAGCAAATCGCCTCCCTCATAGCCTCGGATTGCGAATCGGTAGGTTTCACTTCCCGCAGCGCTTCCAAGATCGACGTTCCAGTTGAAATCACCGCCGATCACGCCAGATCGGTTGGCTACTTCTTCCCATTCGATGGTAATGTTGCCGTCTGTGGTATTGACGTGCTTGATTTCGAGGACCAAAAAGTACGAAGATGGGTCAGGAGCTTGGTTCAAATCTTCGAGGCGGATTTGTCCGACGAGATTGATGTCTTGTCCGGATTCTGCCCCGGTCAAGGATTGGGTGATGCCGATGCTGTTTTGGAGCGTGAACATGGTGATCCCCGCATCGTTTTCAACCGCATTTCCAACGGCAGGGTCAAGCAATACTGCATCTGGCAATCCGTTGACGTTATTGGTTGTCGTCAACCCTGAATACATACGAACAGCTTCAGTGTCGTCCCAGTTAGGGTTGACACGGAAATGCCAAGTGACCTGCTTACCGTTGGTGATGTCACTTGCTGATGAGGTTGATTCAAGCGTGATGTAATTATTGACATCACTGGCTTCGCTGAAGGCCATGAAGTCGGAATAAGCGAGTTTGATGTAGTCGGTTGGTGTTTCGAAGGTGAGCCATGCTTCGGAGAGACTCGTTCCAGTCACCAGTTCATCGACCACGTGAGTCGTTACGACTTCGTAGATGTCCCCGCTCGGATAGAGGCCAACTGGGTTATTGGTCAGCGAGATGGTGTTGGTATAACCCGTGCTGGAGGACACCGACAAGTCTGAGAATTTGACACTACCACCGCTGGATGTGTGAACGGCAATCGGGACCGTAGCCGTTGCCCCTCCAGTCCACAAAGCGATGCCTTGGTTCAATTCAATATCAAGCCCATCATTGGAGTTTAAGGTGGTCGAATAATTGTAAACAATGTCGAGGTCGACAACCTTGAGACTGGTTCCAGAAGATGCATTGGGGGAATCAACACCGAGTCGGAACATCACCCAGTAGCGCCCGAATTCGTCTTGGTGAGTTCCAGGCACTGAAGGATTGGTCAATAAATTGTTGAGCGAGTCTTTCAAGGGCATGGAAGGACTCAACATCTCGGGAAGGATTTGACTCGCGTTTGGCATGACTCCTAAATCTTGAGACTGAGAACCTGCCATCAGCGATAGAGTGAACCCTTCGGTATCATCGGTGTTCGAGCGGATGCTGACTTGGTCAAAACTCATTTCTGCGCTTGCTACCTCAGCACCTACTGGCAAGAGGAAGAAGGCACCCTGTGCTGCCCCATTGACTCCTAATGTCATGGATGCTTCGTCACTGCCGTAGTTGATGTTGTTAACCGTGCTTGAGATGAATTGAGTTTGACGGCCGAACATATCGAACGCAGGTTCTGTAAATCCGTAGTCAACATCACCATCGTTGGCGATGTCAATCCGTAGATCATCTGCATGATGTCCGAATTCAAGGTCAAACCACATCCCACCGACGTCACAAGGACCTTGATAGGACAATACTGCGCTGAAACCAAACATTGGTGCGGGGAAGTTTGTTTTCACACCGTCATCAAGTGAGACTGATGTGGTACTTCCAGTTGGATTGATCTGAATGTTGGGGTCTTCTGAGCAATCATCTTGGATATATGGCGTGATGGAAGTGATAGGATGACTAAATTTGCTGCGTTCAAGTGTTGGTGAAAATTGATGCTTGACGAGTTCTGGAGTGTACATCATCGGCTCGCCACCACCGATTGTTTGCCATACACCATCGTCAATAGCCGATGGCCCCACGGATGTGAAGTTGAAGCCCGTACCGACACGAGTTCCGATGCTGAAACCGTGCAGGACTGGAGTTGAAAGGCGGTCGGGACCTGAATTGAAATTAAATCGCAGGTTGACAGCACGATTGAGTTGAGAGTCAATATCCCAAAGTTCGATGATATCCCCGGTGAGACCTTCCATCATGTTACCGTTCTTATCGGCGATGATGTTGTTTGAAGTGTCAAGGACGTCAACGGTCAAGGTGGCACTTGAGGAGGTTTCTGACTCAATTGAAACCACGCCGTAACCGTTTGGATGGTTTTCACCACCCATGACCGAAGGGGTCATGCCCCGGACGATCATGCTTCCATTTTGGGGCAGAACATCGCCCAAGAGGAAGTTATCGATGTACCATCCAGACATATTGTCATCGATGTTGGCTAGAGTGCTTTCGGTATGGTGCATCACGAAACGCAGTTGCACATACTCGTCAATGTAATCGGTGAGATCAATGCCCAGCGTCATCCATCCGCTTGGATTGGTTGGAGTTGTGGACTGTCCAGCAAGCCCGTATTCCCAATCAGACCCGTTTTGCAAACCTTGGCAGGCAGATCGGATTTTGCCATTCTGACTTCCTGATGCTCCTTGAGCGTAATTGGTTCCGTATTGAATACCAGTGCTCGCTGATGTGTCAAAGTTGATGTGACTGAATCCACTGTTATCGGGTGGGAAACCGGGATTGGGGGATGAGCGGATTTCAACATATGCGCAGTCCAGGAATCGAAATGTGTTCGTTTGGGTTCCTGCGGCTGTTTCAAGGTTGTGCCAAGAGTCAAAGGTCACAGTCTTTGATTTCAGCAGAGGGTCTACGAAGAGTTCTGCGGAATGCAATGATACTTTGAATTCAGCAACACCGTTATCATCGGTGTAGTTGTCATCAACCAAATTTGTTCCCCAGCAATCGTTACCTGAAGCGCATCCAGCAGGAGTGTCACTCGAACTCAACGAGCCGTGGTCCCAACCGATGCCAGAAAGAGGCATGGTACTCGGGTCGGTCCTGTCCATGAAGTTCGCTCCAGTCCCCTCAAAGTCAGTAAGGAATCCTTCGGCTTTGAGCGAAACGGGCGTGGGCGTGTTATCCACTTCTATTTGGAACAGTGAAATATCACTGAATTCGGTTAATTGATTGTTGTCGGCAGGGTCCCAAACGTTCTTTCCTTCTTGTGCTCCGTTCTCCAAATCAATACGAGATTGAGCAGCATGCTCAACCATTGAGGTCGAGATGGTCATGGTTGCGCCAGTCACGGTTTCTCCGTCGGGGAGATTGATGGCCCCGTCGTTGATATTTACAAGGGGGTTACCGTCACGAATGTCGATTTCTGCTTCTCCAGTTCCATTGGCAAAATTCGTCACATTGGCCGCTGCAAGAGGTGCGAGCAGCATCAAAAATACGAGAAATAATGGCGTGGTTTTTCGGGGTGATTTGGTTTGCATGGTGTCACCTACGGAATACGGAGGGGAGCACCCCCTAAAATCTCGTCGCTCTGCGGTTTCGCACGAATTCAACTTCAAATACCTTCATTTTGGACGATGGATTATGAGGGAGAAGGCCGTGGACGGTCCATGGAGCCCTACTCAACCGAGCCTGTCACGCTAATTGAAGAGGTCTTTCCACAGGACACCAATGCCTACAATACACTCTTCGGTGGTCGCCTTCTTTCGTTAATGGACAAGGCGGGAGGCATTGCATGTGCAAAGTTCGCCCATCGTGAATTTGTCACGATTTCCATTGACACGCTTACCTTCATTGCGCCCGCTCGCCAGGGCGATTTGTTGGAAGTCACTGGCCAAGTGGTCTACACCAGCAGCCACACTGCTTGTACCAAAGTCACCGCATATACCATGAGCAAAGCAACGTGGGAAAAGAACATTATTTGCGAAGGCTACTTCTTTTTCGTCGCCATTGACTCCATGATGCGCCCCATACCCGTCCCCCAATTTTCACCGAGTACAGATGAAGAACAAGAAGAGTGGGAAAAGGCCGAGGCCATCCGTGAAAACATGTTGGCGCAGAAGGCAAAACGCAAGCAATGAACGACCCTATCCTTCATGAAGCCCTGACCGTTGGGTCTCGATATGGTCGTACTCAACATCGCCATCATCGGCTCCGATGACCTCGCAAAGAGCATTGCAAAAGCAGCAGACCAGAGGGACGTGCACACCTACGTTCACAAGGAGGCGGGCGGAGATGGTCCACGCATTCTTTCACTGATACGCCCAGCAAAATATCCCGAGCGTTTACCACCCTTTCTCAACGCCCTTTCAACCGCCCGTGTGGGAGTCATAGAAGTCACTGCCATCGACGCAACCCTCGGTGAGGTTTTGGTCGCTTTTGCCAGCGCAGGTATTGAAAACGGTCTTGCCGTCCTCAATCCCCCACAGGGAGAATGGGTGGATGAAGGCCAAGCGGCCATGCTGTTCAAGCAAGCAGGATTGAAAGATTGGACTTTTGAAACCAATGACGGTGTTCACCTGCGTGAATGCCTCTACAAGTTGATGGACGAAAAAAGGCCGGAGCTTCTTGCCAATACTCAAGCCCCACTTGTCCTTCCTGTTGACCAACATTTCAACGTCAAGGGCATCGGCTTGGTAGCGATTGGATATGTCCAAGCAGGCAGCGTCAACGTCCACGACGAGTTGATGTTGCTCCCCGCCCGAGGACCAGGTACTGCGAAATCACTGCAGGTCATGGACGATGATGTCCCCGTTGCCTCAGCGGGCGATCGAGTCGGACTCGCTCTTCGCAACGCCAAGGAAGAACACTTGACTGGAACTACCATCATCGTTCACCCTGCTGTTGAAGACAAGCAAACTGGAATCACGCCACCGCTGGCGATTGAACAACACATCACATCACGGGTTCACTTGAAAACGTCGCCCTTCCAAAAGAGAGTCCTTGCAGAGGGAGATGTCGTCCATGCCAGCGTCGACTTGCAATTTGTTGTCGGAAGAGTGACACAGGCAGAGGGAGAACAAATCACTGTGAAATGGGAAAGCCCCCTCTTTATTCGTACCACTGACCCACCTTCGATTCTCTTAGCCCAACTTGATTCAAGACCCAGAATCATGGGCTCTGCACGAGCAGAACGTCAGGATTGATTTGCCCTCGGCGTGGATGCGACCAGGAAATTACTTGCCCCAAGAGGGGGAAGTTTTGCGGTGGTTTCTTAACCTCTCACCAATGGACCGAGGAACGGGATGCACGAAATTGGGCAGCGTTCTGTACCAACGAGTGAGACGGACACGGAAGTGTTCTCGTCGCTTCGGTTGGCAGAATCATCGGAACGGGTGAACATTCATCTGGATGAGCGCATGCTGAGTATCCAAGGTCGTCGTACCACGGCCATTGATGTACGAATGGGTGCCATCGACACGGTTCAACACCACTCCACTCACTTGGTCCCTGCTTGGTTGGTCATCCTTGGCGCCGCATTTATTTGGATTGGATACCGTTTGATGGTCCCGCCCCTTTACCGACTGAGCTTCATTGGCTTGGGAGCATTGCTTATTTTGGCTCGCTTCATCACTAAGCAGCCAACCTTTACAATTCACGCGTCATCTGGAGATTCACACGTCCTTTTTGGAAATGAAGCGACCCTCCACCGACTGGGTTTCATGGTCAACAAGGTGCTCAAAGGCAAGACTATTGAGGAAGCACGAACCAATTACGAAGCGATTCTCGCTGCGAGTTACCGAGACTGGAACGATTCAGATATCTTACCCGCTCCTGAGTTGCCCGTCATTATTCACCAACCTGCATCCATTGACCGTCTGCTCCAAACCGATGGGAGCGATGCTGTCAATGCTCCACCAATTGAAGAAACGATGGAATGGCTGCCAACCGACGAAACGCCCCCTCCAGCAGCCCCGCTTTTTCCCAGTTTCCTCGCTACCTATCACGGGCAACAAAGCCAGGCTGAGACATTGACATACAGTCCCGACCATCGCCCCGGACCCATCGGCCATCCCATCCTCCTCCCCGTCCATACCGTCGCTCCACCAATGCACCAAGGGGCAGGAGAGCCAACGGCAACCGAAACACCGCATCCCCTCCCCTCGTTTTGGGGACGGTCGGAAGTTCATATCCCGTCTCAGCAACAATCATCTGAAGAGGTTGAAGAGAACGCAGAGGAAGGCGTGTTGGATGCTGAACTTCTCTACGCCCCTGTTGATTCTGAGGACATCCCCGATCCTCAACCCCAACCACCGCAGGTTCTCAAAATCAAAGAACCACGCAGAATTGAGGATACGCCTTTCAAACCTCGCCGCGTAACGAGATTTACTTCTCGACCATCCCAAGGAAGGCGTTTCTTGAGTCGGATCAGAGATGTATCTGCAAACCTACTCGGGAACACGATTGGTCCAGCCCGCCCTTCACCCTTCGGGACAACTGAAACATCGTCTGCACTTCGCGAGCATACCGAGGCCAATACACCTCCCAACGAGGAGGTGTTGAACCGCCTGTCGGTCGAGAACGGTGGCTTGTTGGAACCTGAGGAAGCCGACCGCATTGCTGCACGTGGACGAGCCATATTGGCTGCAGCTGAGGAACTCACAAGTGCTCCCCAAGAAAGCCTTGATGACCTTTCATTTGGCGATTTAACTCCCACGAAATCAGATGATGAAGCTGTTCATGTTCGACGTTTGGATGATGATTGAATCACAGACCAAGCATCGTCCGATAGCCCAGATAACGGTTGTCAAATTCTTCAACCTCTAACGCTCGCAGGGCGTCAGTTCCAAAGGCTTCAAGCGTGAAACTCGCCATTACCGTTGCCATCATCAAACCGTCCCGTAATTCTGCCATTTCCAAAGCCTGAGTACGTTGAGAAAGATGTGAGGCTAATGCGCCTGCAAAGGTATCTCCACAACCCGTAGGGTCAACGAGATTGGCGGTAGGGTAGGCTGGGAGTGCAAGCAATTCACCGCGATGCAGAGCAAGTACGCCATGCTCACCTCGCTTGACGACAAGCGTGGTCGTGTCAGTCTGCTCGGCCAGGTCATGCATGGCGCGGACAAGATTGTCTTCTTGAGAGAGCATGCGAGCTTCACCATCATTGATGATGACCAAATCAGCGGCCGTCATCACCTCGAGCAATTCAGGACGGGCAATGTCAATCCAGAGATTCATCGAATCGAGCATCGTGAAGCGAAGAGGAGATGTTTGCTCCATCACGTTTCGTTGAATGGCAGGATGCAGGTTCGCACAAAACAAAATTGTTGGCTGCTTTGCATCTTCGGGAACCCGAGGCTCAAAATGTTCGAACACGTTGAGGTGGGTTGCTCGAGTTTCCGCCTCAGCCATGGCACCGTGATAGGCGCCTTCCCATCGGAATGTTTCGCCCTCAGCCACCTCAAGTCCGCTGAGTTCAAGACCTGATTTCGATAGAATCTCACGGTCTGAGGAGGTAAAATCAGAACCGACCACGCCCACGAGGCTGGCATTTGCACCACCGTGAAGGCGCTGAATGAATTGGCATGACAACCCGCTGTAGGTAGCAGAACCACCCAAGGCATTGGTCACTGAACCTGCGGGAGACTCAACCGAGTCGTAAGCAATACTTCCAACGATGAGAACTGTCATGACAAACCACGTCCAAATCATCCAAGAAGCTCTTGGTGCATGTCGATATATTGAATGGTGATGTCCCCGTTATTGAAATCCTTCTCGTCCATAATCCGCCGGTGCAGTGGAATGAGGTGTTCAACGCCCGTGATGATCGTTTCATCAAGGGCCGTTTTCATTCGAGCGATGGCGTCCTCACGGTCTCGGCCCCAAACGAGTAATTTAGCGAGCAGGGAATCAAAGCAACCCGGCATCTCGTATCCCGGGTGAGCGTGTGTGTCACATCGTACGCCAAAGCCACTTGGGAAATGACACTCCCACAATCGGCCCGGACTTGGTACAAATTCACGAGGATCTTCTGCGTTTAATCTGCACTGAATAGAGTGGCCGCGCCATGTGATGTCTTCTTGGGAAAGTGGCAATGCTTCACCTTGTGCTACCCGAATGCCGAGTTCAACCAAGTTATGACCGGTGATCAATTCGGTAACGGTGTGTTCCACTTGGACACGTGGATTGACTTCAAGGAAGTAAAAATCACCGTTGGCATCACGAAGGAATTCGAAGGTTGCAAGACCTTTGTAGCCAACCGATTCCGCCCCACGGCATACCAGGTCGCCGATTTCTGCACGCTTGGCATCATCCAACCAAGGGCCTTCTTCAACCAATTTTTGATGGCGGCGTTGGATGGAGCAAAAGCGTTCACCAAAATGAATGGCCTTCTTACCGTCCGCAAGAACCTGAAACTCCACGTGCTGAGCACCTTGAATGTATTTCTCAACAAAGACCCGCTCGTCACCGAAGGCTGACCTTGCTCGTGATTGACAGAGTTTGAGAGCGCTTTCAAATTCGTCGGCCTTCCCGACAATTTGCATACCGATGCCACCACCGCCAGCAGCTGCTTTGATGATGACAGGGTAGCCGATTTCATCGGCGAGTTTACTGGCGACATCAGCACTGGAAATAGGTTCTGAGGAGCCCTTTGCGGTCGGAAGTCCTGCCGCTTCCATCGCCGCTCGCGCCTCGATCTTATCACCGAGCAACGTGATGACGCCCGATGCAGGACCGATGAAGGTGATGCCTTCCTCCTCAAGACGGGCTACAAATGCTGCGTTTTCGGCTAAGAAGCCATAACCAGGGTGTACGGCATCACATTCCAACTCCTTTGCAGCCTCGACGACGGATTCAATGTCGAGATAGGAGTCCAAAGGGTTGGTTCGGTAATTCGGATAAGCAATATCTGCCATGCGAACTGGGAGCGAGAGTCGGTCCTCTCGACCGTGAATGATGGCCGCTTCAATACCCATGTCACGCAAGGTTCGCAGGATGCGGAGCGCAATTTCGCCACGGTTTGCAATGAGAACACGCTTGAAGCCCATAGAACACGGGCAACCGAAGCAATCTATGAGCAAAGCGGTGGAATTGTACGTGGAAGAACCGATTCACGGTGGAATTTCAACCACGGATTCGTCGTTCCCTTGAACGTAGACGACGGCACGAACAAAAGGCTGACCGCGAGGGCGAAACATGGAACGCTTCATCATGCCCAAGATGCCTCGTAAGGTCACAAGCATCCTCTTGAATGAGCGCCATGGATGACGAATGATACGCAATGGGTTACCGATGCCAGTCAGAGGGTATTGCAATTGCTCCATCATGGTCATTGGAATCTGTTCATCAATTCCATACACGGTTGGTCGTTTGTCCTTGGGCATGTAATAGGTTCCAAAAATCAAATCCCAAAGAGGCAGGAAGGTCGAATAATTACACCAAATGGCTTCTTCCTCGTTGGAATGGTGCCAATGATGGAATTCGGGCGTCATGATGATCCTTGAGAGCGGTCGTAACCAGAGGCGGACATTCGCATGAAGGAATAGGCCGAGTAAAATTTGGGCAATGGCAATCAATCCTGATGTTTCCGCAGAGAAGCCCGCGGCAATGAGAAAGAAAAACGCTGGCGCAATCAACGTTCCATCAAAGGGGTGGGCACGAAAACCGCTGGCCCAATCCATGTCCTCTGGCGAATGATGAATGGCATGGAAACGCCATAGTTGAGGCACCTCATGGTAGAAACGGTGGGTCCAATATCCCATCAAGTCAAACAACATCACGCCCACGATGAGCAGATATGGTTCAGGTATCGATTGGACATAGGGACGGAGCAACAATCCAGGAATCCAAGCAAAACTCAGAACACCAACGAGAATGGCCGCTACCAAACCAATGCTTTGAAGCACGGGTGAAGCCAGTGCGTAGCCTACATCAAGTTCGAGATGTGGGCGGCGAAACCCTTGGTGGTCGTGGCGCGGAAAGAGTCGTTCAAAGGGGACAACAAGTACGAAGAGAACGATAACTGCCCCCAATCCATCTTGGTTCTTTGATACGGCATAACCTGCGAGTGCCAATGCGAGGATTCGAAGTACAATCGCCCGAGGCCATCCACCAACGGGTGGAAGGCGAGGAGCAGCCGGAACATCTGCATCCGAGGGGTATGTCACAAGTCACTGGCGGCATGAACATTCATAGTAATTCTCTCAGCATGTGCAGAGGAATTGACCGAAAAACGGAAGATATTTGATTGTGAAGAGGAGAAAAATGGCATCAAAAAGAAAAATAATGCCGAGATTTGATAACCCCCTACGCGTATGGACTAACATGAGCGGACCAAAGGCAACGGGCAGCAGTGTGCTGCAAAAACTAGCAGGGAAGGACCTTAATAACGATGGACGAATCATCAATCTGGTCGTGTGTGGAAACTCAAAATTTTATGATTACTCCTTCCTTGAAACCGAAATTGAACAGTGGGTGAAGTACCACGGTTATCCAGACGTCATCATATTGGGCGGTGCGAGCGGAGTAGATTTCCTAGCAGAACGCTGGGCCGATAACAACAACATTCCCATTGCGGTATTTACCGAAGCATGGGCTGGTCCGCGGTCATCTGACGGAGTCGACTCAGGTCGGCCAGCAGCGATTGCAGACCTCGGAAAACGAATGCTCAAGCATGCGACGCACATGTTAGCATTCCCGGGACCCGATTCGGTTTGGACCAAACGAATGGAGGATTTAGCGAGGGACTCTGCCGTTCCAGTGGTCAGCATTCCGCTCCCAGAGGAGTGAGCATCAGTAGACGTCACGAAGGTAGCGCTTTTGTTCCTTCATCATCGTCTTTTCGATGAAATGGGTCGCGTCGTCAAGTGACATGCCACCGTGTTCAACGGCGATGTCAATAAGCGCTCGATGAACGTCCTTGGCCATGTATTGCTTGTCGCCACAGATGTAGAAGTAAGCCCCGCGCTCAAACCATTCCCATACTTCTGCGCCGTGTTCTTTCAAACGGTGTTGAACATAGATTTTCTCTTCTTGGTCACGGGACCACGCCGTTGTAAACTTGTACAGGTGGCCTTCATCGATCCATTGTTCAATTTCATCTTTGTAATAGAATTCAGTTTTCGCAGATTGGTCACCGAAGAAAAGCCAGTTCTTACCAGTGCCTCCGTCATGAACACGTTGCTCCATGAAGGCACGGAACGGAGCAATTCCTGTTCCGGGGCCAACCATGATGATATCGGTTTCTTTGTCCTCTGGAAGGATAAATGACTTGGTTGGTGACATAAAGACGCCGATTGGAGCGCCTGAAGTATCAATTTCATCAGCCATGAATTGGGTGCAAAGGCCACCTCGTGCTCTTCCGTTGTATTCGAAACGAACAATTCCAACGGTCAATTCAACGAAGCCTGGATGGGCATCGTGTGAAGAAGCGATGGAATAGAGGCGAGGTTTGAGGCGGTCTGCCAGCTCAAGGAATTCTTCATGAGCGTATTTGACATCGAATTCACGCATGATGTCAATGTAATCTCGCGTCCAAAGGTAGTTTTCAATGCCTTTAGCGTCAGCGTTGATTGCTTCTACTTGAGAGGCCGGGTCGTCGGAGGCTACCGAAGGACGAAGCGGTGTCGTTGCGTCTTCAGTGGCTTGCCACGTCTCGTTGTTGCGGGACCGTGATACAATACTCATGGAAATCTTCATCCCGCTTGAAATCACCTTTTCTGTGAGTGATTGGACAAATTTCTTGTTGGCCAGATGTACTTCAAAATCCTTCTTGAGAGCTTCGCGAAGGGTGCGGTCTCCTTTGTGGGTTGTTACCTCTGCATCCGGATTCCACCCCTGGACTTCAATCAACTCATCGACGATGTGAGGAGGATTTTCAGCGACCACGCCAAGGGCATCGCCGACTTTGTAGTCCAAGCCAGAGTCTCCGAGTTCGAAGACGATGTGACGGGTTTCTTTTCGCGACCCTTCACCGTTGAGAATGAAATTCTCAGTAATTTTACTCATATAGGGATTTTTTGCAGACCAACCATCAGCCATACCTTCACCTCAACCACATAGTGGCGATGGTTTTCCCATCTAAGGTTGCTTTATCATCATTGGTATGAATTCACATCGGCATCATCGTCGAAAAATTGCCCACCACGAATCACCGATGAGAAGAAGAAGGGGGGGCGTGTTAGCGGGCTTCATGGACCATCGCATCGTGATGCTGGGGACTGGAAATGCATTCCTTCCCCACGGCAGACATCATTCCTTTGCGATGTTTGACGGCCAACACATTATCGATGCACCTCCGACTGCACTGATCGGCATGCGAAGAATCGGTACTTCTCCGGCCGACATCCGAACCGTCTTTGTCACACACGTTCACGGCGACCATGTCTTCGGATTCCCATTCTTATTGCTCGAGCGCAAATACATTTCAGACCGTGAGCAATTACAGCCGCTGCGTGTTGTTGGTTCACCCATCGTGCGAGAACGACTGACCCAATTATGCAATCTCGCCTTCCCAGGTTCGTTGGAGACCATCCTTGAAACGGTTGAATGGGACGAGCGAGAGGTTGGAACAACCGACGACGGTTGGACGTGGGAGCGATTTGAGGTTCATCACGAAGATGCAGTTGATCCTCATGGCTATCGATTTGAGCATCGTAGCGGTGCAAACTTTGTCCACAGCGGAGATTCAGGCCCATGTGAGGCACTTCACGAGGCGATTGAACGTTCCTGTATCGCTGTTCTTGAGATGGGTTTTCCTGATTGGGTCCCATCAACACATCATCATAAGCCAAAAGATGTGGAGGCTTTAGCCCAACGATGCTCAACTCCACTGGCCATCACGCACACCTTTATCGACGAAGCTACCGAGTTTGAGACGACGCTGACAAAGGAGGTCCCTCAACTCCCTGCCCACGTGACCCAACTTTCCGACGGAGCCACCATCGTTTGGGAAAAAGAGGCGTGGACCATCAAGAATTCTACCGACCTTTTCTGATGGCTTTGAATTGTTCTTTTTTCTTTTTCACCTGCTATCTTTATATCAGCATATGAGCCGTTCCTTGTTCACAAATCATTGCCTTCCAAAGGAAGCAGTGGACAGGCATATAAGGGGGACTCGGACTCAAGTCACATATGGCGTTGGGTCCGAAATGGACCCTTTGCTATTAGGTATAAAAGCGAGGTGAAATTGAATGGAGGACAACATCTTCGACAAGTTCATTTCGCAGAAAACGCTCTTCAAAAATAAAGAGAATCTTCGCCATAATTTTCGCCCGAATCAACTCCCACACCGCAACGAAGAGATTGATACCATTTCCTACAACCTTTGGGAAGCTCTGAAGGGACACATCCCCTCAAACATGACGCTCTACGGCGTAACTGGCGCTGGCAAGACTGCAGTCACCGCCTATGTCTGTCATCACCTCAAGGCCAAGGGAGAATCCATGGGGAGTCAGGTTGAATCCATCATGGTCAACTGCCGCCAAATCGACACACAATACCGAGTTCTAAGCCACATTGGAAATTCTCTTCTGGAGTCCTATGAACAAGATGAGATCCCCTTCACTGGCTGGCCGACCGATCGTGTCTTCAACGAATTGATTCGCAGAATGGACCAGCGCGGTGGAGTCTTTGTCATCGTGCTCGATGAGATTGATCACTTGGTGCGAAAGGTTGGAGATGACCTCTTGTACAATTTGACCAGCCTCAACTCCTCACTCAAGAAGGCACGAGCGTGTGTCATCGGCATTTCTAACGACTTGAAATTCACTGATTTCCTCGACCCCAGAGTCCGTTCAAGACTCGGCCAATTGGATGTTCTGTTCAAGCCCTACGATGCTGAGCAACTTCAGGATATTCTTCGACAGCGCGCTGTTCAGGGGTTGAATGAAGGCGTGATTGGTCCTGGCGTTATCGAACTCTGCGCTGCACTCGCTGCTCAAGAGCACGGAGATGCACGGTGTGCATTGGACCTGTTGAGAATCTCAGCAGAAAAGGCTGAGAAAGAAGGTGAAAATACGGTGAATCAAAACCATGTCCGAGTGGCACAGAGTCAAATCGAAGCCGACCAGATGACTCCCGTGATCTCAAGCCTTCCAAGTCAGCAAAAATTGGTCTTAGCGGCCGTTCTGCTCAATGAACAAAACGGACTCAGGAACGTACAGACCGGTCAAGTTTACGACATTTACCGCCAAGCCTGCAAACATATTCGACAGAATCCACTCACGCAACGTCGCATCTCGGGCCTCATCTCCAACCTTGACATGCTGGGATTGGTAACTGCACGAACCGTCAGCAAGGGACGCTACGGACGTTCGAAGGAAATCAATTCCTGTATTCCTGCAAACATCAATGCCCCAGAAATCATGAAGGCTGCCGAAGAAGAAATGGCACTTGTCTTCAAAGCAGCCTACCATCATCAAACATCGCTCTGAACCGTCGTGATGGGCGGATTCGCTCACTTTCTGGTTCGGTGTGCTTAAATGCACCTCGTCAGTCCGCAGGAACATGAGCGACGACAAGGTCAGCGTTGATTCGTCTGAAACCTCCAGCAATGGAACGGTTCCATTCTACTCCAACTGGTTCATCATCCTCGGTGCTTGGGGACTTCTATTGGCTGTGCTCAACATGATGAGTATGGCTCACCCCACCCAACACATCTCTTGGGGAGGTCTGCTGACATTCGAAGCTACGAACGCTGCCTTCGGAGAAGCGAAAGATGGATTTCACTTCGAGATTCTCGGTGACTCAATCTTCATGGCAGCCTGCATTGCATTGCTCGTGTTCGGATTCAAACCAATCAACGATTCAGGCAACTTGTCAGCATGGTTCCGTGGTTTGGTCATCAATGACACATGGACTGCATTGGGCGACATGACCGTCGGTGGAGGGCAACGAACAATGGCTGCTTGGTGCCTCTTGCTCGGCTTTGTGTTTTATTTCTGGTTCGGCATTCAGCACGATGGCTGGATTGATGTCGGCGTTTATTCAGTCAGCATTGCTTTGATTGCAGCAGGCTTTGCCCTCAATCATGCAAGCCGTGTTCCACCCGGCGATGAAAACATCGATTGATCAAGGCTTGGAACCGAACAGCCTACGATGACCATGGCGCCCCAACATGGCGTCGATGCAACCCAAAAATGTCCCCTGCCAAAGCGCAATACTCCATCGGAATGTTAGCCAGCGAACGCCGATCATGACGCTCAATTTACTCTTGGTTGATGATTTCATCATGCCACGATTCACTGCGCCCAAAGAACCACGCCTCAAAATAACCTCCTGCAGGAGCAAGAGGATAGCAGAGACGAACAAACCTTGAATCCTCCATTGCTCGAAAAGAACTGGCGTCGCCAGCATGTCCCCAAGCAGTGAAGTCAGGAAAGGAAGGCTGAAGCCTGCAATTAACAACCAAATCGGTAAGAGCAAGAGAACGATTGTTGAACTCCCGAGAAAATCAAAGGCTGGACCCTTTCGCTTTCTTCTTGGATGATGACGAAGGATTCTGACGTGGGCTCTCGCATCACGGCGACGCTTGTGCAGGAAAAGACCTGTCCCTCGTTCCGGCACGTGTCGCACCAGAGCATCTGGAGCATAGACAATCGTGCCGCCTGCTTCAAGAAGTCGCAAACTTACCTCCATATCTTCTGCATGGTACCAGTCAGGTTCAAATCCACCGATGTTACGAAGTGATTCGCGATGAAACATGGAGCAGGGACCGTTCGCTAAACTTGTGCGCCTGGGCCTCGAGCGGTATTTTGAGGCAATTTCAACTGAACGAATTTGGCTTACGATGTCTTCAGCGCGTTCAAAGACAGTACGGCCAGTAACAGCCACCACCTCTTCAAAATCATCAACTGGATTCGCGGCCAAAACGAGGTTGGTAATCCAATCGTGCTCGGGACGTACATCAATATCGGTGATAGCAACCCATGTTCCTTTGGCATGTTCAACCGCCCAACGTCGACCTGCCGAAAGACCCAATGCTGCTTGATGATGAATGCGAACAGGAGGGCCTCGCTCACCTTGTGGGTCATGCCACTGTTTTGCACGTTCGGAACCCCCGTCCGTTGAGCCGTCATCAACAAGGAGAATTTCCACATTTGGATAGGTCTGTGCGACAAGGGCCTCGAGGCAACCATCGATCCAATGGTCACCGTTTCGCACACATACGGTGATTGAAACAAGTGGATTGTCCACTCATTCCACCTCAAAAGATTCCAATAAACGGCGACATCGTTCTTTGGTCGCAAGACTTGTCAATTGGACGACGACACCCTGCCTTGGTTGACCGTAGACAACGATGGAACCAATGGGAGCAAGGAGATGTGCATACAGAGGGGCGAGGTCTTCTTCTCCTTCAACATCGATCAGGCAAGGTTCTTCTTCATCCACTGCTTGTTGAAGTGCCGTAAGAAGTGATGGTGTCAGTTGGCCCGGTGGGTTTTCAGCACGGAGGTGGCGAGAAAACGAACTGGCATCGACCCGATCCTCTTCAGCAAGATGTGTTCGTTTTGTTTGACCGTCAATCAATGCGATGTCGGGGGTGATGTCCATTTCTAACATGGTTCGTACCGTCACATCACCAACTGCGATCAACATATTTTGACCCAAAGAACGATCTTCTAACGCAGCATACATCGCTACGTCAGGAGCATCTTCAGGGCCTTCAAACAAGGTCCCCATCGGCGTTTTAAGTTCTTGATCAAGGCCAGGATGCATCAACAATACATTCTGAGACATCGAGGAACTTACCCATGGGTGACCTTCAGTGTCAATCTTCCCGTTCCGTATACGAGATGAACTGATGATGCCCCCGCAATGATCTGCAAGATGGTCGACTTCAATGATGTGCAAAGGCGGTAAGTCATTGGAGGTTCGTAAGTCATTGATGTGCTCACATTGACCACGCGTCTCGGGGGTGGCAACGATGCAGTCGGCCGTGGGATGGTTGGGTGCAGGACCCTGCGCGTCGTTCAATTCAAACACGACTGCACGCCGAGGGGCATGCTGTTCAATCCACTGCAGGAGGTGCTCCCGTCGTGTTTCAAAGGATTCGATGTTCGCTGCTTTTGTGTCGGCCATGCGGTCACTGGTGATGTGAATTTCAAGATGAGCTGCTTGACGTTCAGCCGCACCAAGTAAGAGACGATGCCCCGCATGAAAGCGGTCAAAGGTTCCGCCGACCAAACATCGCTGAAAGCGGTAGGCGTCCTCCATGAGCAAAGGTTAGGACCAACAGCCTTTGAGGTCATCGCTACATGGAAGCATTGAGAAGAGGTTTTGGAAAACTGTGCCCCGACACCTAACGGCCTCGTTCATCGTTTCCTCGGAGGCCTGACCCTCGGCATCGGGGCGTTCTGTCCGGTAGGGTGGTTGTCTTGAGGTCATCCTCTCGTCGTCCAAGGACCCATAACCTACCGATGGTTTACCGCATTTGCACCGGGAATCACGCCCCGAAGGGTCATCCCAGTCTTCGATTTGCGGCCGTACTCATGGTGTCAGACGTCATAGCAATGTTTCACAGTAGCTCAGCCCGATGTTGCAGGTACGGTATCATCGCCTCAAGACGACTCTATATCACTTCATCGGTGGCTCTGATGCCATGTTGTGAGCGAAACTCCTCCCGAAGAGCACGCGCCCGATGGCCTCGTCCCCGTGTTGCATGACAGTAAGCCCGAGCATTGGCCATGATTCAATCGGTTGAACGAGCCATGCCCCATCACCATGCGATGATAAAATGGGAACAGGAAGTTGATGGTCTCGGGCATAAATAGCATCAAAGAGGTCTCGAAGCGGCCCGACGCCAGGACCTTCGGGCAACAAATGAATGCCCAGAAGTTCTTCCGCAGTTAATTGACAACCGGGATGGTGTATTTCTTGGCCGGGGAACCCACATCGTTCACCTTCTGTTCGACCGATGATTGCGAGCCACGGTAAGGGATGCGAACTCAGCCAAGCCCTTCCAGATACCGTATTCAATTGGTTCACAATCCATTCATTTCCATACGGTAGCCACCAAGAGGGGGGCAGTGAAGTCATGATCTGCCGTTGTAATTCTGTGGTCCATGGAAGGTTTTGGAGCAGAGCATCAATACCTCGGGACCAAAGGTAAAGCAACGATGACTTCGGATGGATGCGAGCGGCCTTAAGGCAGGTATCCAAGCGAGCATGTGTTGGCTGATGGTTTGCTGAAGCGAAGAGATGTTCAATGACCTCTACAGTCATGTGAGGCGTATCCAACCAGGAGAGAAGGGCTTGGTCAAACAGGTCACGATAGGCCTCATCGGCGAGATGAAGACTGGCCAAAAGCGCCGTTGCATACCAGGGTGCAATCGGTGATTCATCGAGTGCTTTGGCGAATGAAAGGGTTACTTTTGGCTCATGTGGGAGGTTTGCCTTGAGGCGTCGCAAAGCGAGGGTTTGCCAGTGAAGCGTGCCTTTCGCAATAGCCTCTGGAAGGTCGACCAAATCAAGGGCATCGACCTTGAGCAAATCCGCCCATCCACTTGGGAGGTTTGGATGAAGGCGAAGCCATCGCTGAGGACGTTCACTTTCAGGCGATGCAATCCATGCTGCCAGCGGATAGGTTGATTCGAATTCATTAGCCATACGAGCATCACCCTTCGGAAAGACATGAAGGCTGCGAGAAAGAGCGTCTCCTTGCCTTCCTTTCGGAAGTGGAGAAGTATACATTGTTGCCGTATTGACCGCTAAAGGAGCCAATAATTCTGCCGCATTGCTGGGCATGTATTCGCTGGGGGGCGAAAGAGGTTGTATGGATGAAGAAGGTGAATGGAGGATAACCGGCAGGGAAATATCTCGGCCGATTTGAGCATATACCTCTGCTAGGTTTGGAGACGTCACGAGATGGGTTGAGTCTCTCGATGCTGAATGCCCAGTGCCGCGGCGAGTCATGAACAACCTGCATTTTGGATGAAATGTAAGGCGTTGGTGGAAGTCCTCATCTGGTTCATCGAAGGGCCAGTCAACGACACATGGCCACTGTGATTCTTGAACCAAGTACGAGATGAGCGCCGATAAGCCACTCATGGACATCCCATAGGTATCGATGGTTCCTTCATTGACCTCATCAACGGACCAGTCAACATCTCCAAAGTCGGAAAAAATATCTTTTCTCAATGATTGAGGGAGTTTTGAAGTATTCTTGAGCAAGTCGGAACGAATGGATTCGTACATCGCTCCAATCCGATCTTCAGACATTCGCGAATGACGGAGACCAAGCCAATGCCGAAGAAGAGGAATCGGAAGGTTGCGATCTCGGCGTCCCTGTCCGTCTGTTAGACAGATAGCTTGTGTTCCTAAGGCCTCGACGACAAGGGAGCGGTCCAATTCATGTGGCAAATGTGCGGTGATGCCGCTGGGAGGAAAATATTGCAGCGCCGTTCCTGAGACCTGCCCGAGACAATGGTCACCATTGATGAGAAACTGTGGCGGGGTAGGATGCTCGGAACTATCCGAGAACCATTGACCTTCTATCAGGGTGGTCAAAGGTGCTTGTTCGAGTACTTTTCCACGAGCGAGGCCAATCTTTGTTGGAGCGTTGCCAAAATCTGCAAGCGTCCCTGAGGTGGTTGCTGAAGGTGGTGTGGTCGATGAAAAATCATCCAACATGTACCACTTGAGTTTGTCAACCTGGAATAAAATCCATGTCCCCCCTTGATTTCCTGTGGAAATTTGACCTTGCGGATTCATGGCATCTGGGATGAAAAACAGTGAAGATTTCGGTGGTTTGACATAACCAAGAAGCACGTTTGATGATTCTGATTGGACAACCACTCCGTCGGTATTTGCAGGAATTTCACTCACATGGCGCTTCAATTTCTCCAAGCCATCGCTTTCCAAGCGCTCGAGTCCGCTTTGGCTGAGGTACATTGGGGCGTTTCGCAGCCCCCCTGATTCGTCTCGAATAACATAGCCCTCTGCACGTAATTGCCGGCATGCGAGCGAGGCGTGCGGCATTCGCATGTCGAATTGCTTGGAGATTTCTGAAACTGTGCTCGGCCCTCTGCTCAGCCAAAACAGGATCTTTCGATGTGCTGCCGAACGAATGCTTCCCGACGGCATCACCAGTCACCTCATCCATGGCGTAATTTTCATGCTTCATAAAATATACTCTTCGGGCGTCAACTAGTTACTTTTAGTTATTGATTTCCAGTAGAGAAGTGTTCATTTACTTACTCAATGGGTCGCTGATGTAGAAATTACACCGATATTTTTGTCATCAATTGTAACCAAATCGTTCGTTGAGGCAGTAACCATTATATCAGCGGCCTCGCTCCTGTAAACCAGCGGCACAATACCACTTGAGCCACCACATCAATGACAGGAGGAAACAAACATGAAGACAACACGCATCCGTGAAAAAATTAAGAAATTTCTAGGCGACCGACCGCGTAATACCGCTGAGATTTTGGAATACATCAACAGCACCATGCGTCATGGTACAACCAGTCAACAACTCGGCAACGTGCTCTCCAAAGACAAAGACATCGTCAAGGTCGGCTACATCAAGCGCTCCGGGATCCTCTCTGGCGGCTACGACATTTGCGAGTGGGCCACACGGAACTGGGTTTCCGAACATTGCCCTGAGTGGATTGAAGGCACACCAATCATCGTCGATAGTGAAGGCAATTTCACCACCGGTGCGACCAAACTCTGAACCCACACCTGGGCCTTGCCCATTAGGGCGGTAGGATCTGTTGAACCGCTTGTTGTCGCGGCGCATAGATCTCGAACATCTTGTCAATCATTCCCTGGCGAATGCACAACACTGGCGTCAGTATCAAGCAACGGGGGGGTTGAAACTCGCTTAACGAGTGAACGTCTCAGGTTTGGACGTTCAGTATCGATTCACTGGCCTTCAAAGATGGACATCGCTTCATCAACGGATGCACCATCACAGATGATTGCATGGCAGGCTGCAGTCATACGGACTGCTTCCTGCGTTTCTTTTTGGTGAATGTTGCGTCCAGTAGCTGCACCTTTGCAACCAGAGATATTGATTTGGTCGTGAAGGCGTTGAAGGAACTCTCGCGCAGGAAGTGTTCCTCCTCCCGAGCAGATAATGCGTGTGCGACCCGCAGCCTCTACTGCGATTTTGAAGGACTCAGCCTGCGTCATGCCTTCCCATGCCTTGGGATAGTTGACTTTGGCAAAATCCGCACCAAGACAGGCAGCGACACCCGCTGCTCCGGCGATAAGTTGCGGGTCTTTCTCATCAGGAACTGCTTTTCCACGAGGATACATCCACACGACTGAGATCATGCCTTGTTCGTGAGCTTGGCGAATAAATTGCGCTGCTTCAGTGAGCATTTCGTGCTCGTATTCGCTTCCGATGTAAACAGTGTAGCCAATTCCTACGACGTTGATGCCGTTATGAATCAGGGACATTACATCGTCCATGTCCCAAAGAGCTTGGGAAACTGGATCTCGCTGTCCCGTTTTCACCATGTGAGATTTTGAGTTGAGTTTGACCAAATAAGGGATGTCGGGGTGGTCTCTTGCATACATCGAGATGAGGCCAAGTTGGCCTGCCAGAACACCAAGCGTTCCTGCTTCAAGCGTCCTCGCTCCGATCTCAAACAAGTGTGCAGGGTCGTTGGAACTGAGGGGCACAGAAACTCCACCATCATAGAAATCATCGTTGAGGTGTTCAATTTTCTGATCGCAAGCGAAGAGGTTCATTGAACCAGTTCCTGCTGTTGCAGCCCGAAGGTTGTCAAGATAAGTCTCTAGCAATTCATCAGGCACATCGCCCGGTACGTGAAATTCTGACATGGTGGTCAACCCGATTGTTTTGTTCATTCGCCAGTAAAGTTTGCCACACGCTTCTCAACGTAAGCGGCGATTCCTTCTTTGGCGTCACTGCTGTTGAAGAGTGCCGCTTGGAGTTCTCGCTCAAGGGCAAGATGGTACTCAAAGGGAATTTCTGGCCCAGTCTGGCACGAACGCTTGATGTTACCAACGGCTTTGACAGCCTTGTTGGGCAGTGTGAATTGACTGCACCAGTCGAGAATGTCTCGGCGGAAGTCATCAGCGTCGCCTTCCCAGATGTGGTTGATGAGATTGCAGGCATGAGCGTCCTCGAAGGACATCAATTCGCCAGTGACCATCATTTCCAGTGCCTTGGCCTTTCCAATAAGACGTGTGAGGCGAGCCGTACCACCGGTTCCTGCAAGGACACCGAGATTGATTTCAGGCAGGCCGACTTTTCCAGAGTTCTTTCGTGCAATGCGGATGTCAGCAGCCATTGCGATTTCGAGGCCACCGCCAACTGCGTGACCGTTGATCGCACAGACAACCAATTTTGAAGTCTGCTCGAGGCGAGACAGAGTTTCGTTAGCGTGAAGGCAGAAATTGTATTTGAAGCCGGGTGTGACGCTGTTGAGCATTTGAATGGATGCACCTGCTGAGAAGAAGGAGGCTCCATTTCCAGTCAAGACGATGCATGTGACGCTGTCGTCAAAGCGAGCGCGGACGATGGCTTCGTCGATGTCGCGCATCATACCGTGCGTGTAGGTATTTGGTGAACGGTCGTTGGTGCCTTCAATAGGAGCCCCTGCTGAGTCAGAAGTAAGTTCAATCACAGCAATGCCATTGTCGGTCACTCCGTAGTTGACAAGACGGTTCGGCATCGGTTCGAGTTTCAATCCATAAAGGTCGCTCATACCTCTGCCCACACGGGAAGGCATTATGAAGAAATCGCTGCCTTTTCTTGCGCTTGAACTTCGCGTTCGTTGTCGTTAGCAAAGGATTCATGGCCGCCTTGCCGTCGAACGCGTTTCCATTGCTCCCCGATGGCCTTTGCCTCATCCGAGGGTTCCCAATGGTCTCGTTTCAACGCAGGACGGAAGGGGAGACGACGCACTCCGCGCCCCATCGCCTTGTCATCTTTGACCAGCATGAATGGACTCACGATGCGGTAGAGAAGCCGTTTGAACGAGGTGGGGCGAAATAATTTACCAATCCAAATCAAGCCGTCGCCTCGCTTGTTTTGATCCTTCATCCATGCCTTGCACATCCGCTTGAACATCCGATCTCCCACCCGGTTCATCAACCAACGATTGGCGACGCTGGTACGAACATAGGGCATCAAATGGCGGCGGACGTCTTGCTCATAGTCACCCTCACCCAGTATATCACGGGCTGCGAGTACGCCTGACCAAACCGCCATCCGCATTCCAAAGCCCCACATGAAATCCTGCAATCCACCGGATTCACCGACGTAATATCGACCGTCTTGTTTGTAATGCTGATTGATTGTAAAATCACCTTTTCCGCCCACGCGTTTGATGGGTTGACGGTTTAGATTTGGATAATGCGTTTCATACCACGCAATGGTCTCGTTGAGGAAACGCTCGCTCTTTCGCTGCTTTCGCCACAAACAGGTGCAAATCAAGCCGACCCCCTCGATGATGATGAGATATGAATAGGACCCAGGTGCTAATTTATCGTTCAATTGAAAGGCGATATGATTGGGATGATCCGTTTTGAAAATCTCCCCATAAGCCACTGCCGAGGTTCCTTTGGGGCCGCAAGCAATGATCGTGCAGTCTTCTTCGTTGACGCGAGAGCCGTAATGAATCGTTGCGCCAGCTTCAATCGCCTGTCGCTTGAAGCCTTGGTCAATGGCATCGTCCGAAGTGCCTCGCTCTACGATTCGGTAAGCTACGCCCGAAGTTCTCGCTTGGGTGATGACGTCATCGGGGTGGATGAGGTCAACGGTATCGAAGGTGGTGGCTTTGAAACTTGATGGTGCTAGGCCCCATTCATTGAGTTGGTCAAAAAAATCATCATCCATGCTCCAGTTTTCCAAGGCTTGGAAATCCCCGTCAAAGCGAGCACCTGAATCCTGGCGAATGTCATGGACGTGGACCTCACGACCAGCTCTTGCGAGAAGGGTTGCTGCGGCCAGCCCGGACAGACCTGCGCCCATGATGTGGACAGGAGGGTGTTGGCTTGGAGCCTCGGCCATGGTAAGCCATGGAGGCGTGAGGTTTGAATGATGTGTTCTCGTCGTGTGACCATGTCCGAGCGCATCGTGGTTGAGGAAGCACGAACCGTGCTCGACCCTGATGCCCTGCTTGGGCAACTCAACACCGAGGGCTGTGGAGCCGTGGTGAGTTTTGTCGGGCTTACCCGTGGCATCGATAACGGGACAGAGATTCTTCGTCTGGAATTTGATGCATGGCATGAGCAATTACGCCCGGTCTTGCTCGACCTTGCAACCGTTGCGACAGCAACCTACGGGCTTCATGGAGTAGCAATGGCTCATCGCACGGGTGCGGTTGGGCCAGGAGAACCCATCGTCGCCATCCATGTTGCCAGTCCACATCGCAAAGAAGCGTTTGAAGCATGTTCGTGGCTCATTGATGAATTGAAGCGTCAGGCGCCTATTTGGAAGAAAGAAGTCACACCGTTAGGTACGACATGGAAAGAGGGGTTAGGATGAACAAAACAAGCATCGAAGGAATCGTTGAAATCGGAAAGAAACCAATCGTCGAGCGAAGGGCGAGAGCAAAAGGAAGGCTTTGCCTGCAGGCCTCCACCAAGCAAGCCATTGTGAACGGAGAAATCACGAAGGGAAATGTCTTGGAAGCCTCAACCATTGCAGCCATTCAGGCTGTTAAAGAGACACCACGCATTATCCCACATTGTCATCCAATTCCTCTGGAAGGAACGAAGGTCGAATGGACATGGGAGGGCAATGACCTCTGGTGTCATGTTCAGGTGTCTGCCCACTACAAGACAGGCATTGAGATGGAAGCACTCACTGGTGTCGCAGCAGGCCTCCTGTGTGCCTTTGACATGGTGAAATCATTGGAAAAGGATCGTGACGGACAATACCCTGCCGCCATGCTCACAGACCTCTGTGTGGTTGAGAAATTCAAAGGCCCATCAACCGTTTGATTCATGGCATTGCCGCGAGTCCCTGCGTGTATGGGCATGACCACGGACCTATCACACCATTTCCTTGAAGCGGTTGACCAAGCCGCTATTGCAAGCGCTGCATGGCGCGGCAAGGGTGACAAAAATGCAGCCGATGATGCTGCGGTTGAAGCCATGCGTCGTACCTTTGACGCAGTGCCTTTCGACGGAAGGGTGGCCATTGGCGAGGGAGAACGTGACGAAGCCCCCATGCTGTACATCGGTGAGCCCTTGGGCTCGATGATTGGACAGGAAGGAGCTCCCAAGATCGATATTGCCGTCGACCCTTTGGAATGCACCAATAATTGTGCCGACAATACTCCCAATTCCATTGCAGTACTTGCAGCAGCCCCGCGAGGAACCTTGCTGCATGCACCCGATTGTTACATGGACAAACTGGCAACTGGGCCACTCTTGGCTGACCATGTTTCCCTTGACGGTGGAGCAACGTACAACATCGAACAAGCCATGCATGTTCTTGATTGCAACGCTGAAGATGTTCGTATCGTCGCCTTGGACCGTGAGCGACATCACGACTTGTTCAAGGAAATTCGAGCAACGGGTGCTCAACTCCACCTCATGGGAGACGGTGATGTATCAGGCGCTATCTGGGCAGCCAAGACCGATGGACCCTATGACATGCTCATGGGAATTGGAGCAGCGCCCGAGGGCGTTATTTCGGCAACTGCGATTCGTGGCCTCGGCGGACTCTTTGAAGGCCGTCTTGTGTTTCGTTCCGATGAGGAAGAAGCACGTGCAGAAACGATGGTCAACGATGACCTCACTCGTTTGTGGAAAGCGCATGACCTCTGCCAGAGTGAGGATGCTATTTTCGCTGCATCCGGTGTTTGCGATGGCTACCTTCCTGGAGCCCTCATTGGTGAAAGTACGACAACGACCTTCAACGAATTGATTGACGTCAGCCGAAAAACCGTGATTCAAAACGAAGAAGTTCGCCCCCGGACTGTGGCATAGAGGGTCGGAATCATGGCACAACAACTCCGCATCGATGTCCGTTTACCAGAAGGACATTGGGCGGGTGATGTGACTCGTATTCATCCGAAGGCAACCTTGCGGATTGAACAACACATGCCCTTGGGAAAAGGTCGGGGGACGGCTCGATGCTGGGCGAACGTACCGCTTGACGAAACGATTACCGCCCACGACGGAATCGACAGACTTACACCCCTTGAAGACGGTTATTTCAACGTCGACATCTCTGCGGGCGGAGGTGGCTTTCTTCGTCCGCTCATTGACTTAGGCGTCGTTCCACGAACTCCCTTTGAGGTGCGGGACGGATGGGTTGAATGGACGGTTGAAGGACACCGAGAACAGATGCGGGACCTGATCAATCGCTTCCGTTCTGATGAAATCCCTCATCGTCTGTTATCGACGAGGAGTACGGGTCCACGACTCCTCACTCCACGTCAACGTGAGGTCTTTGAGGCAGCCTCTCGAGAAGGGTACTGGGATGTACCTCGTCGCATCAATTTGACGGAATTAGCCGGTCTGCTGAACATTGCGAAATCGACCCTCTCAAATCAACTCCAGCGCATTGAATCAGCGGTGTTTCATGCCTTTACGGACGAGATTCGTCGGCAAAGCCCCTAACATGTTCAGGCGAACATGTTCGTAAAGGGTATAAGGAGGTCGCCGACTACACTGTATCATGGACAACCTTCCGAAGACCTGGGATGACTGGATTGAAAACTTCAAAGCCTGGCAAGACAACGTCGGCTACAAGCGTGAGTGGATGGGCGATTTTGACCTCTCCATCCAATTCGACTGGGAACGCGCTGGCGATGTCATCGAGTACGGTGACTACACAGGACGTGCCAAGTGGGAACGGTCACTCCAGGTTCCACACCAAAGCATGAGAGACGCCCTCGTGAGCATGATCACAGTTCAAGGCGATACCGAATTCGCATCAGTCGAGCAACAGCGACACCTGTTGGCGACCGCACCAACCGATTATGACCGCTACGCAGCAGCTCGTATCATGGCCGAAGAACAACGCCACGGATGGCAAATGGCCTACCTCCTCATGACCTACTTCGGCCAACAAGGACGACGTGAGGCGCAAAAACTCCTTGAACGTAACGCTCAGGACGGAGACCGACTCCTCGGCGCCTTCAACCGCCCCATGCCGCACTGGCTCGACTTCTTCTGCTACACCATGTTTGTTGACCGTGATGGCAAATTCCAACTCGGCATGCTCTCAACATCTGCCTTCAAGCCACTTGCTGCTAGCATGGGACCCATGCTCAAGGAGGAATCCTTCCACCTTGGTACTGGCTCCAACGGACTGCGCCGTATCATCAAGGCAGGTGTGATCCCCCTTGACATGCTACAGCGCTACATCAACAAGTGGGTGTCCACAGCACACGACCTCTTTGGGGTTGACGAATCTTCATCGGCGCACTGGGCCTATGTTTGGGGAATCAAAGGGCGCTGGGATGAGCGAAAGAAACTCGAAGCTGACCTCGAAGTATCCAAAGAAACACTCAACGAAGAAGCCCGACAACACTACCACGATGAGATTGTCCTCGAAGTAGAGAAACTCAACGGTTACCTTCCAGAAGGCAGTACCAAGCTCTACGTCCCGCACGAGAATTTCCACCGTGAAATTGGCCACTTCAAGCGTCAACGCATGACCGTTGAAGGCGTGGCTTTCGAGGGCGATGATGCTGCATGGGAGACCTACATGCACAATCACTTCCCAACCGCTCAGGACGAAGAAGACCTCAAGGCATTGTTCGAGCAACAATGGGTGGCTGAAAAGCCGTTGACTGCTCGCCAACTTGCCTCCGGCATTGGTGCAAGCGCCTGATGCTCATTTGAGTTGATGTGTGATGATTCCGGTTGCTCTTTACGGCGTTGACGCTGCGATGTGCGAGCGCTTCTATGAGGCCCTTCCCCAATTGGTGAAGGATGCCTATGAAGACCAGGCGTACATCGAATCACTCTACGCCATTGAAACCAAGCACTCTATTGACCACGTCCGAATTGCTGACGTCTGGTCCGACCGCGCCCCCTTTGCATGGCCGGAAGATGTTGTGAACGAGGTAGAAATGGTCCTTCGGACCACGAATTATCCCGACGTCGCTTTGCTTGAACATTTGATGACACTGGACGATGTGGATGCCCAACGTATCTCTGAGTGGATGCACTTTTCGACCAACCTCTTTCCAATCTACTCTCAAAAAGCCTGTGAAACACTGGGCCGCATGGGTTTGGAAACACCCTACAAGCCCAAGGACATCGCTAGTTACGGCCTCTATGTGAGCAGAATTGAAGGCCTCAAACTCCACGCCCCTGCTGCTGGACTTCCTGAAATCGGGCTTCCCCGAACAAGGATGTTGCAGTTGGGCTTGGAGCGATTCGAATGAAGCATGCAAGCCTTCACTTCAAACTTGTCTTGGTCGCTGCCATTTGGGGATTAGGCTGGCCCGCTGGGCGTGTTGTGGCGGCAGATGTACCACCCGTCACCGCAGCATGGATTCGTTATGTGATGGTCGTGGTTCTGTTTCTGGCCTATCTCAAATGGTCAAAACAATGGATCTTGCCCTCTCGGATGCAATGGCGCCAAATCACTTGGATTGGTTTTTTCTCAACCTTTCTCTACCAAGTTCTTTTCATGTACGGGATGGGTTACACAGCTGCTGGTGATGCATCGCTCATGATCACTTTTAATCCGCTTTTTACCGCCATTTTAGCCATCTTTTTCCTCAACGAAGCAATGACCCGACGCTTGTTCGGAGGGTTGCTCATGGCATTGGCCGGAGTAGCAATTCTCTTTCTGGCCTCGCCGAATACCGATATTCCATCCATGGAGCGGTGGATTGGTAATGCCTTCATCGCCGGTGCAGCACTTGCTTGGGCAAGTTCAACCATTCTCATGAAGAAGGTCATGACCAATGTTCCCGATGACGCTGACGCACCGCTCAGTCCGCTTCATCTCACGGTATGGTCTTCGGTGGTAGGCTTCCTGATTCTCACGCCGTGGGCGGGATATGAAACTTACAACCTTGGATTTGATGCACCGAGCCAAGGAGCGTGGTTGGGCATTGTCTTCCTCGCTGTATTTTCAACCGTTCTAGCCTATGTGTGGTTTGCGGACGGTATCCACACCATTGGGGCAGGTAAGTCTGCCTTCTACGTCTACCTGGTTCCACCCTTTGGAATTTTGAGCGGTTGGCTTCTTCTTGACGAGAAACTCGGCTCTTCGCTCCTGCTGGCCTTTTCCCTGATTGTTGGTGGCGTCATGTTAGCTCAACGAAACAACATCTCTGGCGAGCAAGCATCATGAAGGTGGAGAACCTCGCCGATGCATGGCGATTGAACGCGTTGCAGTGATTGGCGCTGGTACAATGGGAGCCGGTATCGCCCAAGTCTGTGCTCAGGCCGGTTGGGCGACACGGCTCTACGATGCATTTCCTGAAGGACTTGAGCGTGGCATGCAGCGTATTGATGCTTTTTGGGACAAAGGCATTGCCCGTGGAAAAACAAGTGCTGAACAAAAAGCCGAATGGAGTTCAAACCTAGAGGCTGTCAGCGACCTTGCACAGGCAGTAAGTGATGCGGACCTTGTGATTGAAGCAGTTCCTGAAATCCCCGACCTCAAGCATTCTATTTTCGCTCAACTCGACACACTCGTCCCGAGCCATTGCGTGCTCGGAACAAATACCTCCTCTCTTTCTATTGCCGACATAGCTGCTGCTACCTCACGACCCGAACAGGTGATTGGTATGCATTTCTTCAATCCAGTCCCGATCATGAAATTGCTTGAATTGGTTCGCCATGAACGCACGAGTGAAGCAACGATTGCCCTTGCTGAACAAGCAGGTGAGGCCATGGGAAAAACAACAATTTTGGTGAAGGATATTCCAGGGTTTGCAACCAGTCGTCTCGGAGTGGTCTTGGGCAATGAAGCCATCCGTATGCTTGCAGACGGCGTGGCGAGTGCGAAAGATATCGATACCGCCATGGTGCTGGGGTATAAGCATCCAATGGGACCCCTCGCCCTAACCGATTTGGTTGGATTGGACGTACGGCGTGACATATTGAAGAATTTGCAAGCCTCCTTCAACGACGACGCCTATGCACCACACCCACTCTTGGAGCGTCTGGTCGCCGAGGGTAGACTGGGTAAGAAAACTGGCAAGGGCATTTACGACTGGTCCAGCGGAGAAGCGAAAGAGACAACGCTGGATTGAATTTCTACGATAGCATGAAATGGTTTTACTCAGCGGTATCGGCATGCAAGATGGAAGTATGTGGCCGCAAAACGCGGGTCAAACCGTACAGATGAGCCCCGCCTCATCCAACGTCACCATAAGCAATCCACAGAAAGGGCCCAAAGTCCCGATGACCATCGCAGCAGTACTTGTGGTGATTGGATTGGTTGGATTTTTGGTTGCGGCAGTGGTAGGCGCTTCAATCGAGGATACATTCAACAATCTCTCCACCAAAGAGTACACTCAAGCCGTGGGTGATAACATCACCCTTGGTTATGACGACCCCGACAGCCTTGGTGAAGAAGGATGATACCTCCTCATAGAAGGCGACCCGAATACCGATGCTGACGGTAACGGGCAAGCCGATGCTTGTGATGGCCTCAATTTCACCATTGTATTGGAAAACAGCACGGCCTCAAATGAGAGTGGCAATGATATTGATATTGGGGTCGCTCGATTTGATTGCGACATCCGTGGTGACAACAGCGAAGAAGCGTATTTCGACATTGAAAACCATATCATCATCGCACGCGTATGTTACACCATCGGTGATGAAGATGGCGTGACCGAACACGATTGCAAAACCGGCGACCGCATTCATTTCAGCAACGATGGAGGTGTTAACATGTCCATTGTGGACCTTGACAAAATGTACGAGCCCTTTGTTGAGGAGCTCATCGTCGACGGAGTTGTTTCAGCCATCTCATTCGCTGCGGGATGTTGCTCAATCTGCGGTGGCGTCGTGGCGCTCTTCGTCGGTTTGATGCGTGTTGGTGGAAAGAAAACGCCGGAGCAGAACATCCGCTTCGAAGTGCAATAATCATTCAAAGTGTGGATCACGCTTCTCGAGGAAGGCTTTCACACCTTCCTTGAAAGCGGATGTTGTCCCTGCCGCTTCAATCAGCGTCCGCTCGTGGTCCAAATGCGTTTTGAAATCGTTGTCAGTCTGAACGTGAAGGAGGTGCTTGGTTGCTTCCTTCGTGTGTGCGCCCCACGACGACCACATGCTCGCCCATGCTTTTGCAGTCTCCATAAGTTCCTCTTGAGATACGATGGCGTCAATAGCGCCGTATTCATGCGCTTCTTGTCCGGACCATATTTGGTTGCCCAAGAAGAAACGACGAGCGACTTGTTCACCGACATAGCGTGGCAATAACCAGGTTGTACCACCGTCAGGAGAGAGACCCATACCAGCGTAGGAAGCAGCCATACGGGCTTGGGGAGTCCCAATACGCGCATCGCATGCCAGTGCCAAGCCAAGCCCACCTCCCGCAGACACGCCGTTGAGGGCTGCAATAACGATGGTTGGTGATGTCCGAATGCGAACGATAAGTGGGTGCAAGATGCCCGTTAACTCACGAATCAATTGGGGTGCATCACCCTCGTCAATGGATGTTTGAAAGGCATTGATGTCTGCACCCGCAGAGAAAAAACGCCCTTCGCCGGTCAATACGATGGCTTTTGTTTCCTGGTCGTTCAATCCATCATTGACCGCATCTGCGATGAGGGGAAGGAATTCCTTTGAGAAGGATTGCGTCGATGCCTGACCGGCCATGGTAATGATGCGAATCTCGTCGTGTTGTTCAACTTCAATTCCCATGTTTTACCCTCACAACTTGACATTGACGTTCTTGACCTTGGTGTAGAAGCGAAGCGCATCTTGGCTCTGTTCGATGCCGATGCCTGAATGCTTCCAGCCAGTGAAGGCCGTTTGAGGGAAGGTGATGGGGTATTCGTTGATGGAAACCATTCCGCATTCCAAATCACGTGCGAAGCGATGTGCACGGCCGAGGTCGTTGGTCCAAACGCCGTTGAGCAGACCGAAGGGTGTGTCGTTGGCGAGAGCAAGTGCTTCTTCATCGCTGGAGAAGGAGGTAACGCCCAAGACCGGTCCGAAGAGTTCGTCTTGGAACAGCAGATGTGAAGATTCTACTCCCGTGACGACGGTTGCTTCCATGAAGGCCCCTTCTCGGTCCAGCGCATGGCCACCGAGGACGACCGTTCCGCCTTGCTTCAGTCCGGCTTCTAACTTTTCAAGGACCTCGCTGCGATGCCGATCGTGGACGAGGCTGCCCATACGAACGCCTTCTTCCATTCCAGGTCCTACTGGCCACTTGCTCACTTCATCACAAACGGCCTGAACCAAGTCATCGTGAATGTCTTCGTGGACCAGCAGGCGAGATCCTGCCCAGCACATCTGTCCAGCGTTCATGAAGATGCCAAAGCAGATGGCTTTGGCTGCATACCGTAGGTTGGCATCGGGAAAAACAATGTTTGCACCCTTTCCACCCAGTTCAAGGGTGACGGGCGTCAACTGTTCACTGGCTTTGGCCATCACTGTTTTCCCAGTTGGCACACCACCGGTAAGAACGATGCCGTCGACACCGGTGTGACCTGCAAGCGCATCCCCAGCCAGCGACCCAGAACCGGTCAGCACTTGGAGTACGCCGCTTGGCAATCCGGTTTCGGCTTCATCAATGGCTTTGGCCCATGCAAGAAGTGAGAGAGGCGTCCATGATGCAGGTTTAGCAATCACCGTGCATCCTGCTGCGAGGGCGGGGGCAATCGAGCGAAGAGCCAATTGGAGTGGAAAGTTCCACGGTACGATGTGAGCGGTCACGCCGAGAGGTTGGCGGAGTGTGTAATTCAATCGAGAACCTGGAACGGGAATGGTACTCCCCTCAATTTTATCTGAAAGCCCTGCAAAGTATTCGAAGGTCCATGCTCCGTAACGAATTTCTGAAAGGGCTTCTCGGAAGGTCTTGCCGTTGTTGGCTGATTCCAACGCTGCGAGTTCTTTCGCATGTGCGTAGGTAACTGCCGCCATTTTGTTGAGGATGCGGCCACGCTGGGCGGGGTCCATGGACTTCCAATCACGGGATTCAAACGCAGTACGTGATGCTTCAACGCAACGGTTGACGTCTTCAACGGTCGCCTTGGGAACGGTAGCAAGAACCTCACCATTGGCTGGGTTCAGCGCTTCACTCGTTGCACCGTCTGACGAAGCGCACCATTCTCCTGCAATCCACATCTTTTCATCGGCCATGAACCTCCGAGGTATCGGCGATTCAAAGCCGCATCGGTACGAGCACTCCCTTTCCAAGATGCCCGTTTGGGCAGGAGAGGGGCAGAAGCCTCATGTGCTCGTGAGCCTTGGTCGCGTACATGACACGGCGAGTCGGCCTTGCTGAATCAACGGCCAAAGCCCTTGTGACGCGTCCCCCTCGCCTCCTCGTGATTGCAGGCGCTACTGGAGTTGGTAAATCAACTGCCTCGGTAGGCCTTGCTTCACGAGCCGGGTTCACCCGATTGATGTCCACAGATGCTATTCGTGAAATCATGCGGGTCAGCGATCCTGAACACCTTGACCCGGCTCTTCACCGCTCCTCCTTTTCCAAGGGAGACAGCGGACATCCTGTATTGGACTGGCAAGAAACCTGCCTCTCTGTTGAACCAGGCCTCTTGGCGACCATTGACCAAGCACGGCGAGAAGGGATTGATTTGCTTGTTGAGGGAGTTCATGTGAACCCGGGTGCAAGATTACTCAGGGCATGGGAAGATGCCGGTGGTGTTGCGGTGGGTATCGTCATGGCCGTTGTGGAAGAAAAGGCACACCAGTCCATGCTCAAAGCGCGCGATGCGCATTCCTACCGACGTTCTGACCGCTATTTGGCGAGTTTTGACCGCATTCGTGCTATCCAAGAGGGGCTCATTGAGCGCTCCAAAATCACCGGTTGGTCCGTTGTTGACCCAACACGTGTCGATGATGTTGAACGAATCTTCACCCTCCTCAACTGGGCCATCAATGAAAAGGCCGAGCAGTGATTACACGTCGAGAGTGAAATCGACGTCATAGGTGAGCATGGCTTCACCATCAGATACCCCGAGTTCCGCCGTTACTGAGAGAGTGGTAGCGTCAATTTGCACCAATTCAATGGACGTCAATTTGATTTCAACACCTCTGAGTTCACCGTGATGAAGCAAGTCGTCGTGAACAGTTTCGATGGCCAATTCGGCTGCTTCAAAGCCACCGAGGCCACCTTCCATCCAAAGGTCGGTACGAGCTTGGCTGAGTGGCTCAAGCGAGAGAATGACCTCCTCGGTGGTTACCAGCACATCATCAGAGGCTGCATCGTGTGGAAGGGTCAATCCGGCAACTTTGACGCCGAAAATGGCCATTGATAGAAGTGACATGAGCAGCACAACACCGGTGGCAAGGAGCATTTGACCACGGTCGCCTTCAGTGAGCGATGTGCGCTGCATCAAGCACCACCTCCTCGAGCCCATACGTCGAGCGTCACGGTCCAGGCGTGTGCATCGACAACGACGAGATGGTGAACGGCTACTGTGCCTCCTCCGGGCGTGCCCACTGTTCCGTGAGGGATTGAAACCGAACTGTCCTTAGCAAGCCAGCAATTCGTCTCTTTACCAGGTTCAATTGCTGCTTGGAGCAATTCACATGCTCCTTCACGGTCATCATCAGCGAGAAGTTCGACCAAACGATTCTCACCGTTGATCTCGGCTGCAAGGCCCAAGCCATAACGAATGGCATCGTCACCTGCCATCTCCAAGGAGGCATCCAATGCAACAGATTGTGAATCTGGAACATGGACTCGTATCAAAAAAGTGGCGGACATAAAGAACAACCAAAACAAGGTTAACATCTCAAGGATGTGAATCTGGGCATCTTCATCCGAGCGCAGAACATCAACCCCAATACAGCGGCGTTGGCACAAAGGTTCCCGAAGAAGGGTTCAGACCGGGCACTTCGGTGATACCGATGAGATCGGGAGAGAAGGCTACGAAATTGAACACGGCCAGGGCCACGACAATCATCATTCCAGCGTGCTTGAAGCCTGTTGAAAATCGCCCCGTTGCCATGAGGCCGGCCATGGAACCATTACCAAGCGCCTGCATGGTAACCCCGTAGTAGAAAATCGTCAAGAAAAACAGGGGGTCAATGTTACGGATGGTCATGTTTCCAATCGTTTGCCCACCGCTGTCTCCACCGTCATCACCGCTTGAATTGGAGCCAGCAATAGCAGGAATAAACACCTTAGCAAGAACGACGATAACACCGAGGAAAACGAAGTAAGAGGTCCAAATAACGGCAATGTAGGAACCAATGGTTCGTTTACGTTCACCTTCTAAGAACTTCAATTCACGAGAATCGTTGGCCGCAGTCACCAAAATATCTGAAATTTTACCTCCAGCACGGTCCGCTTCAGCAATCAAGGCGATAGCACGTTGGACCAATGGTGTACCCACACGGTCTGCAAATTGGCGAATAACATCGCTGAATTTCACTCCCCAACTCAACTGGTCTGACATCTTCTTGACTTCGTCATTGAGGGCGCCATATTCGGACGTAGCCAGTGTTTGAACAGCCACCGTCATCGAAAGACCACCCTTCCAGTATTCTGCGAGGTCACGCAAGAAATCAGGGAATTTTTCCTCGACTTCGTTCTTCTTATCCTCGACTTTCTCCCAATAATAGGAGGCTGGATAGATGAAGAAGAGGAAGGTAAGACCGAAGAAATTCAAAAATATCGTGGGGTGAATCTTGACAGGTCCGATATCCAAGGCAGGTCCAAGCCACAATGATTTATTGTTCATGTTTGTTGGAATGCCATCAAAATAATGCACAGTCATATCGAAGGTAACCGTTGAAAGGAATTCACTGTCATCGGTTGTCATCACGACCAATTCGTAACGGGTATCCGGTTCAATCGTCACCATTTCCAAACCACAATCACCCTGATTGGCCGTACCATTTTCGTACTCAAGGATGTCTCCGTATGGCGAGCGAACTGCGACGGTATAGTCGTAATCCGAAGAGGCTTCGACCGAACAATTGAGCCACAAGGGCTGGAGAAGGATGGCGCCGCCTGTTGCCGTTGATGGCACACCGGGAACATCGAAATTCTTACCTCGTTTGGTGACCGATGTCCATTCCTCACCCGTCCATGTAATACGATCAGGTTCGTCTTGTAAGATGGAACACGTTTGATTGGCGGTATAGGTGGGTTTTTGACTCGTCTGGAAGAACTCCCCAGTTGATTGGCCGTTTTCATCGGCAGCGGTTGCGCCGCAGTACAGGTTGGTGAACATGGGTTCTCCGTTGGTCGTAGGGATGAATCCCGAATTTGAAATCCAAAACAATCCGCTCGATAGGCCGAGGATAACAGAGAAAAAGAGAATCACGTAAAGTCGGGTCAAGGTTGAATCGTCTTTGGGAAGGTCAAGGTTGACCACAATCTTCTCTTTCTTCTTCGCCATTCATTCACCTCCTTCTACATATCCTGTTCCTTGCTGCTGGTGTACACCAAAATGGCGTAAGCGATGTGAATCATTGGGATAAATCCGAGAACAATGCCGTAGAGCATTCCTTCGCTCATCTGTGCACCTGAGCCCGATACCCAGAACATGATGACCAGCATGACGATCAAAAACAGCGGCATAGCAACAGCGACAACAATGTAAGATTCAGCCAGAAGAGCAATTGATTCAAGGAACATTTGGAGGCGTGTTCGATTCTCACGCATGTAGTGTTCAGCACGGTTGAGGAAGAAGAGTTTCAATTGTCCACCAGCGGTCAGTGTTCCGACCATACCTTGGAAAAATTCAGTTAACCAAACGGAAGCTGCCCGGTCAACACTCAGTTTGATGGCGGTGATCAGGTCATATCCAAGAAGCGTGACGTCTCGGTAGATCATGGCAGCGTCATCGGCTACATCGCCGTAAATTTCCTTGTTCATGGCAAGGGAGCGGAAAATCTTGCTCGGGGTTGCATTAGCAGCAGCCATGGCTGCGGTGTACGATGCTGCGTATGGAAGGTACTTCTCAATCATGTCACCTCGGCGCTTCTTCTCTCGAGCAGCGCCTCCCTTGTTGTACTTGAACGCCCCATAGGGAATGATGAATCCTCCAAGAGCGACGATGAGGACTTTGAAGAGCGGTGGGAACACCTGAAGTTGATAGTCAGGACAACCATTCCCTTGCAGTGAAGGGTCGATTAAACTGGGATTCCAATATTCCCATTCAAAGCAGGGATTGATGGATGATGCGTCCTGAATGCTCTCGTAAAACGCAATGACTCCGATCTCGGGCAGGAAGAAAACGGCCACAAATGCCCACGACATCAGGGTGATGGCAATGGAGGTGACGATGACGGTAGACAAGTAAACCTCGGGCATCATTCCAATGGAGGCCTTGACGAGGTCCGACGAAAGCTCCTTGTCGTTACGTGCTCGTTTTTTGACAAACCCACCCAGCAAACGATTGCAGATTCGTTGCCATGCCGTCAGGTCCATTGTACCACCACGTTCATTGTTGCTCAATCACTTCAAGCCGTCCACTCTGGCTAGAATTTCATTGGGGCGGACATAATATTCTGTGACCAGTTGGGATACTTGGTCAGCCTTTCGAATATCATTGAGAACCATCCATTCAAGAATTCGCTTTCTCGTTCGTAGTTCTCGTCGCATTTCTTCTTGGCTGTAATTGATTTTCACCATGATCTTCTCAAGAACATAGGATTTTCCGCTGAAGATGAAATCGTCGTTGGTTACGTCCCAACGGAATACTTCGTTGGTGATGACTTCCATTGAATTCGGATCGATACCCACAATCTCAACGATTTGCTTGGTGCGACGAACACGGCGGCCGTTGATGCGGGTCTGAATCTGAATACAACATGCTTCGAGAGCGGGGAGCAATACACGAGGGATGTCAATGGGCTTGTTCTCCAAACGGTGAACCAGTGAGGGAACAGAGTCAGCGTGGACGGTTGAGTAAGCACAGTGACCCGTGGCCATCGCTTGGAACAACACATAGGCTTCAGCACCACGAATTTCACCGACAATGATGTATTCTGGCCGTTCACGAAGGGCGGCTTTGAGCAACTCGAACTCACCGATCACTCCGTCGTCACTTTCACCACCGAATCCCTGCCGAGTCAATCCTGGAACCCAGTTGGGTTGGGGGATGTTGACTTCACGCGTGGACTCGATTGAGACAATTTTCATCTGCCAGGGAATAAAGATGCACATGGCGTTGAGCGTGGTGGTTTTTCCTGAAGCAGTACCGCCTACGAACAGCATTGGTACTTCGTTTTGGAAGGCAATCCAAAGATAGGCCGTCATCAGGGACGACATGGTTCGGAAGGCAACAATATCTGCAGGGGAGAACGGGTCGTCTTTGAACCGGCGAATACAGAACGACGAACCACGAGTCGAGATTTCATGGCCGAGTTTCATGACAATTCGAGAACCGTCCATCAGCGTAGCGTCAAGCAAAGGTTCAGCAACGGAGATGTGCTTTCCACAACGTTGTGCTAGTTTGATGACATAGGATTCCAATTCATGGTCGGTTTCCCAAACGCAGGTCGTTTCCACAGATTCGAATTTACGGTGGTATGCGAAAATGGGGACGTTGGTCCCATCCATCGAAATATCTTCAACGTTCACGTCGTTCATGAGCACGTCCATTTTGCCGTAGCCAATGAGGTCGCGTCGGAGGTAATAGAAAATCTTCGACTTGGATTTTTTATTGATTTTCATGCTGTAGGCCGTGATGACCTTGTCCATTGCTGTTCGAACGTAGGCGTCAGGATTAGAATCTATTTCCTCAATATTTGCTGTGAGCGAACGAATGAAAATATCCATGATTTCGTCCCGTTGCTCCTGCTCTTTCTTGGTGAGGGGCGGTTCAATAATCTGGTAAATGATGTTGAGCGTGGTCTTGTCACGAACAATACGAGCAAAGGCATGAGGTGGCATGACGGGGTACTTGTCCATCTCGTCGTACTGTGCTCGTTGCTTGGCTCGCTGACGTCGCTCTCCACCACCCTTTTTTCTTGCCATGGTCATCAACACCGCCGAACGCATTTCGCTACAACATCTCCCCGACTATAACACTTGGGTGAAAATTGCCTCCAAAACGCCCCCCTGCCCACATTTTCAAGCGTGCCGGTGAGGGCGGAATTTACGCTTCTTTCAGCCCGATGAGCCAAGATGAACAACGCTCTTGCAAATCGTTCAAATCCTCATCGTTGTGCAAAACGACGTTTGCCTGCTCAATCAATTGGTCAAGGCCCCAGCCACGTTCTCGTTCGTTTCTCGCCTCGAAGGCAGCGCGGTCTCCGTCTTCGGAACGCCCACGCTGCTGAATTCTGCTGAAACGAAGTTCGGCGTCAGTGACGATCGCCACCGTTTGGTAGGCCTCGCCCCAGCGGTTGGAAAATACCTCGTCCTCTGCCGTTCCTCTCAAGCCCTCAATGAGTACGATGTCATGGTCATTCAGAAGCAAATCTACTTCATCGCAAAGACGTACTGCGAGTACATTTTCACCGAACTCTTGGCGCAAGGCCGCAGCCACTTCGCCGAAAATGTTGGGCGATTCAACGAGCCCCTGCCGTCGAACTTCAGCTCGAATCATGTCGCCCATGGAGACGACAGGAATTCCCGTTTGAGCCAAGACGGCTGCAAATTCTCCTTTGCCTGAACCGGGCATTCCGCAAACGGCAAAGACCCGAGCCATGAAGGATGGCCTGCGCCCTTCGCTCATGAAGATACCTCAATAAACACCGAGAAAGTTCAGTTTGAAAACTCTGAACGGCCCCACCGTCGGTCCATGAGTTTCCACAACACTGCTGATGCAAAAATAAGCATGATCGAGATGGTGATCATGCCCATATAGCCTTGCTGAACCATGGTTTCGTCGTACATTTGAGAGGTGGCAGCAAGTCCGTCTTGTGAGGCCCGCTCCCACCAGTTGCCGTAGAGAGAGACATCTCCTTGTGTAAAGGAGAGAAGGAATAAGCCGAGAAGGGGAAGAACCGTTCCAATCCAAAACCAGATCATGATCGATGCGTCGAAGATCGCCTTGTTGGGACGCAGCCCCATCAAAAATGCAGTCAAGGCCACGATGTAAATCGAATTTGCAAACATCACAATAATGCTCGTTGGCAAGGATGCCCATTCGTCCAACCGCCAAGCCATCAAGACGATGAAAATCAAAGAGATCCACGATGTTGCAAGGAAGTAAACCACGACCTTTGCTCGGATTAAATCAGGAACTTTCAACGGAAGTCCGTTCATGAATTCTGGGGAATCAAGAATGGTGAGCCAGGAATAAAAATTGAATCCGAAAAAGCCCAAGAATGGCGCATAGGAAAGGAGATTGATGGGGATGGGCGCCTCGGCGAAATCAACAAGCCATGCCATTCCAAGCAACACCAACAGAGGAATGGCGTACGAGACGGTCATCTTTTTGATGGCACCAGAACGAAAGAGGTCAACGAATTCTTTTGCCACGATCAAACGAACATGACCCCGTCCAAGGAACCTCAACCTGGCATAGGTTGGAGCTAACAAATCCCCTTGTTCAACGACACTGACATCAAAATCATCGAGAATCAAGAGAGCGGCCACAAAGCCGATGCCGATGGACAACATCAATCCGAGGATGATGAATATCCCATTCTGACTTGATTGAGCAGCCAGGCCCCACAGCAAGAGGTTGGAAGGCAATGCCCCAATTCCAATGGCGATGCCCAAGGCGACAATAGCCACAGGACCGACGATTGTAAAGGGGCGACCTCTCAGCCAAAGCGAGGAAGCAAGGAAGGAAAGCGCCAGACCTTGTCCCAGCGTGGTCGCCATAGCAAGCCAGGTCCAGGGAAGCGATGACCAGAGAAGCGGTGTGCGAATCCCTGCAAAGCCGTCCATGAGAATACCCAAGGCCATGCCGCTGATGATGGGAGTCAAAATGAGAAGAACATAGAACAGTAAATCTTTCACGAAATAGGCAAAATGTGCCATTGAATTTGGCAAGGGTTGGAGGGCTGGCGCTGCAAGAAGGTGATTTTTTGTGCCTGAGCGACGAAGGATGGCGTCTCGACCCATGAAGGCAAAAGTACCCATTCCCAAGGAGAACATGAACAGAGGAAGATGCAGTGCAAAGCGGAGTTCCTGCCATGTGAATGTTTTAGCGTCCAGATCAGAGGATTGGGCGGTTGAATCACCGACCAGAAATTGCAGACCGATGGTCGAGATGGCGGTGACGAGCGTGAGCAAGAGCGGAAAAAGGACGATCTGACGCTTCTTGGCAAATTCAACACTCTTGCGAGACTCTTCGATGAACATAACACGGAAGGTGGCAGAGAATGCTGCCCACCCACGCAGCGGTTCATTCAGGTTCACATCGTGAGCAGAGGTTCCCAGTCCTCCTTTTTGTTCAAGAACGTCATCGGTCCATGGCCGTGACTCAATGAACGTACCCGCCACCTTCATTCCTCCGAATCATCGTGTGTTACGCCCTCTTCTTCGTGCCGCTCCACGTCCTCAATCGAACGTCCAACCAGACGAATGAAGACGTCCTCAAGAGTTTCATCGGAGGATTGTTTCAAGCCCTTGACCGTTCCAGCGGCAAGGACTCGACCGTCGTTGATAATAGCCATGCGGTTGCACATCCGTTCGGCCATCTCAAGAACGTGCGAGCAGAGGAAAATTGTCCCGCCTTCTTCCACGTGATTGAGCAACCATTCTCGGCATTTTCGCTGATAAATTGGGTCGAGATTCGCAAAAGGCTCGTCCAGGAACAACAATTTGGGTTTGTGAATGAAGGCACTGGCCAGCATCACCTTTTGGCGCTGACCTTTGGAAAGGTCCTTGCACATCGTGTCGCGTTTGTCTTGGAGGCCGAACCAGTCCAGCCAATGTTCAACCTTGGCAAGCATGTCGTCCACCCCACGGAGTCGTGCCACAAATTCCAGGAATTCTGCGGGCGTGAGGAAGGAAGGTGGCGATTCTGATTCCGGTACGATACCGATGTTGGCTTTGACTTTCTGAGGGTCGTTAACAGCATCCACGCCAAGAACTTCAATCCGTCCTTTGCTGGGTCGCAGTTGACCTGTTAGGAGTTTGATAAAAGTCGATTTTCCTGCTCCATTAGGTCCGAATACACCGAAAAACTCACCCGAGTGAACTTCAATATTCAAGGGATGAAGGGCGATGAAATCACCGTACTTCTTGGCCATGTCTTGTGCACTGACCAAAGGAGCGCTGGCCTTACTCATGGTCGGCTTAGAAGGGTGCCAAATATCATACCTTGGTTGGCCATCATTGGAGAAGGGGCGATGAGATATTGAAGAAGGACATCATGGCAGAATCATGAACCCACCGGAAAGTGATGTGCTCAACATTGAACTCCACGCCATCAATGAGGAGCTTGAACTCGGATTTTTCGCATGCCTTAGCATCAATCGACCCGACAAAATGAATGCGCTCAACGCCGAAGTCATGAACGATCTAAAAGCCATGTGTGCTTGGGTAGAGGCACGTGAAGATGTCCGCTGTTTGGTCGTTACCGGAGCACCACCCAACGAGCCACCCGAGGGCAAGCGATCAAAACCTCATGCCTTCGTAGCCGGCGCAGACATTACCGAATTCGTTGGAGCCGGGAGTGAAACGATTCGGGTCAAATTCACCGACAATGCTGTAGAGGCACTGTGGAATCTAAGCAAACCAACCATTGCCATGGTCGACGGTTTCGCATTGGGTGGAGGCTGTGAAGTCGCCTGCTCGTGCGACATTCGTATCGCCAGTAACCGCTCTAAATTCGGCACGCCCGAAATCAACTTGGGGCTCATTCCAGGCTACGGCGCTACTCAGCGTTTGGAACGCCTGGTAGGTTACGGCAAGGCCCATGAGATGATCATGACTGGAGAAATGGTCAACGCTGAGGAAGCACAACGCATCGGTTTGGTCAATCACGTTGTGGAACCAAATGAATTGGAAGCCACCGTGTTCAAGATGGCCCGAACCATTGGTAGCAAATCCTCCCATGCTCTTCGAGTTGGCAAAGAAACACTGCGAACTGCCCTCGATGTCAGCCTCACCGAAGGCGTGGCTGTTGAGGCTGAGGCCTTTGCTGGGTTGTTTGACAGTGAAGACAAAGAAATCGGAGTTCAGGCTTTCATCAACCGAACGACCCCTGAATGGAAGCACAAGTGAAACGGCTTGCTGCTACAAAACGTCGAGCCTGACGGCCGTGTGAGAGGGGGCCAATGCCCCCCCTCTGCCCGAGAGACTGCTCGGGAACAGCGTTGGTAAGGACAACCTCAACCCTTGGTGTATCGAATCCCTCGAAGTTTGAGGTACTCGAAGAAATGCGCAAGATGCCGATTGTGCTTCTTGCGAAACCAATGTTCAATCACTACAACATCCGGAGAGGTTGATAGTGGACTGAAGGCCCATTTAGGCCGTTGCATCAATTCATTCAACATTCCTTCGTTCTTCACTGCCATTTCATCAGGTGAACCGCAGCAAGGACCCGTTGGGATTCTCTTAATTGGGATTCCCTTTCGGACCGCATCTTCCACTTTCATCTGCTTTGCTTCACGTTCACCGCTGTCTTGCTCTTGAGATTTAGCGCCTTGATGCTCAGCCGACCGTTGCTGTCGAACGTGGGGTTTCAACTCATGTCGCCTAGTTTCAGAATTGTACCGATAATCCCGGTTGTTTTTGTTGCCCTTCTTTTTTCTGCCTTTCTTGTTATCTTTCATGTTTTAATCTCCATACTTCCAATGCTTTGCCAATCGTACTGCGCAGAAACGCGCACAAACACCGCCACTTGGCGATGCGGCGCTTCCGCATGTCGTTCGCATTAGCTCGTCTTGGCTGTGGAGATCAATTCATGATGGGGCCTCTCTTGCAGATCTGCACTTATAATTTGGACATCAGAGTATATAAAAGGTCCACATGGGACTCTGTTAAAACTCTGGACGATGCTGAATAAGATGAACAAATTATTCGTTCATTTCATCTCGTAGCGCTGCCAAAGCACCGCTTGCACTGGGAAGAGGAGGCAGCGTCAATGGCATACCATCAGGGCCAACCAAGGGAGGTAATTCCTTCCCATCAGAGCCCATGATTACGGGCATGGTTGGTTCGGGCTTTGCTTGCTCAACGGATTCAAACCCTACGTCGAGAGGCAAGCGTAATTTGAGGATGCGGCCCTCATCAATTCGGATAAAAGTTGCACCGTAGACATGCCCTGGTTCGGGGTGCTCGGGTTCAACCATGACAGAATGGCCGTGTCCGGGCGTTTGGAGCAAGGCAACGAGGTCTTCACCCGATGCATGGTCCTCCCACATGCGCGCGGTCGAGGCTCGGATTTCGGCCATTTGCCCCATACGGCGACGCTTGATGCGTTCTCTGATGGCTTCATGACGTTGACGGCGGTCGGTCACCGTCATTTCAATATCAGCGTCTTCAACTGATTCCGGACTCACGTCAACCACATATTCATCGGCAACGTGAACGTCTTCAATCTCGACTTCTATTTCTTCACCCTGCGATAGCATGGCTGCTTGAGCGCCCTCGGCAGCGGCTATTTTCGCCAACTTGCGTTCTCGAAGTGTTGCCCCGTCAAGAGAGTCAACGACTACTGGAGCGGGAAGATCATCCTCTTCCTCATCTTCAGTTTCTACGACAACTTCGGGTTGAACTTGAGCCACAGGTTGAGGGCGTGGCCGTTGGCGTTGTTGAGCAGCGGATGGTGCACCGCCCAAGTTGACCCACAGAAAGGCAAGAACACCCATTGCTCCAACAAAACCCCACTTTGCTTCATCGGTCAATTGACCGACCGTGGAGAGATAAAATGCAAGCACGGAGACAAAGAGCAAACCTACGACGGTCCTCGTAAACCCCATGTCCCTCAGCCAGCCGACTCATTGATGCTTTATGACGGTGATGGAGGGACTCGTCGTAAGATGGATGAAGCCTTCAGGGCAATTGTTCCAACAACTGCTCAAGCGCACGCCTGCGGTGGCTGAAGCGGTGTTTCACATCGATTTCAACGCCTCCAAAAGCCATCCCGTGGGTGCTTGTCGGTCCAAGTTCGCCTGCTGGGAGTGGTTGGCCGAAGTCATCCAAATCGAGCGGCACGAAAACAGGGTCATAGCCAAAACCGTGACCTTCATGGATTTCGCTTGCAAGCGAACCCGGACATTCGCCAAGGCCGACGAGCATGGACTTCCCATCCCAAAGTGCGGCAACTGCATGATAGGAAGCTGCTCTCAAGTTCTTGTGCTGAACGGGGTCCTCACTCTCCAAATGTGTCAAGAGGCGCAGGAGACCTTGGCATCCAATCGTTTCGTGAACATAGGACGAGTAAACACCTGGAAAACCATCCAGGGCGTTGATAAACAACCCCGAGTCCTCAACCATGACCATGGCATCTGAACTTGGAAGGTGTGCTTTGGCTTGTTCAAGTTTTGAAATCGCAATGTCCTGCAGGGAGTCAGATTGTGGTTCAACAATTGCACCTTCTGGAACGACGAGTTGTTCAATGGTATAGCCCAGTGGACCAAAATGAAGTTGCGCTTCTTCCAATTTGCCAGGGTTGCTGGTGAGAAACCACACGGTTGCTTCCATGCATATCCCAACCCCATGCAGCATATGACCATGACTCTTGCATGTACAAAGGAAGATGATACATCGGTCAAAATGGACTACGTTCATAGCCTCAAGACTCAACCGCAAGGCATGGTCTCCGACTGGATGGTAGTAGCACTTGGTGGCGCTATTGGCGCCGTTCTTCGCTTTTATGTGAGCGAAACTGTCTCCTCTGAAGGCTTTCCTTGGGCAACGCTCACTGTCAATCTGATCGGGTCTCTCTTGTTGGGCGTGATGACTGCAGCAGTTGCTGCCAGCACCCTCAGCGAAACGCAAGCTCTGCTCCTTGGAACCGGCATCTTGGGGGCATTTACAACACTCTCAACCTTCTCGGTGGAAACCGCTACGCTCTATGATGAAGAGAAATGGTCCTCACTGCTCGGCTATGTTGCTTCCTCTGCCCTCGGTGGACCCTTGCTTGCTCTCGTAGGATGGAGGGTGGGAAGCAGCGTTCTTTTCCCGCTCACTTGAGGATAGCAAGCATGCGGTTTAATGCAAGAAGAGAGCCCTCTTGGACCTCTTCTGGAACACTGACTTGGTTGGGGATTTCACCGTTCACCAAGCGTTCGAGAACGTCCATGAGATAGGCTGGATGAATCATGTACATGGTTGAACAAGGACAAATTTCGTCGTCAAGGCATTCAATGTGCTTGTCTGGATGCTCCCGCGCCAGCCGTGCAACCATGTTGATTTCAGTTCCAATTGCCACGTTTGAACCAGCAGGCAGGTCATTGACATAGTTGCGAATATACTGGGTTGAACCGTTGGTATCTGCGAGTTCAACGGTCTCTTTAGGACACTCGGGGTGTACCACCACAAGTCCGTCAGGATATTGCGAGCGGAAGTCGTGTATTTGTTGAGGCGTGAAACGCTTGTGAACGGAACAAAAGCCGTGCCAAAGAATGATGCGTGAGTCTTTGATTTCACCCATGGCCCCAATCCCTGGCGTCCAAGTAGGCATTTTTTCTTCGCTGATACCCATGGCCAAACCCGTATTTCTTCCAAGATGTTGGTCGGGGAAAAACAACACCGCACCATTGGGACCTGCACGCTCAAAAGCCCAATTCAACACGCCTTGAGCGTTGGAAGACGTACAAACCACGCCACCATGACGGCCGACAAAATCCTTCAAATCAGCGCTTGAATTCATGTAGGTCACCGGTACCAAATAAGCTTCGCCATCCTCTGCTGGATGTTCTGGGTGATCTCTGTCAATCGGGTCATTCAATCCCGATTCTGCGAGTATATCGGCCCAAGCAACCTCTACTTCGCTCAGGGTTGCCATGTCCGCCATCGAACAACCAGCTCTCATGTTGGGAAGAATCACTGACTGGTCTTTTGAGGTGAGAATATCAGCAGATTCGGCCATGAAGTGAACGCCACAAAAGACGATGTACTTGGCGGAGGAATCTGCTGCTTTTTGACTGAGCATGAAGGAATCGCCGAGGAAATCTGCATGCATCACAATACTGTCTCGTTGATAATGATGGCCGAGAATCAACAAGTCCTCGCCAAGCTGCTTCTTCAAGTCTTGAATGTGGTCGGCAATGGCCTGTTCTTCCATGGACAGCGAGGTGTCCATGAAGTCAACAGAACACATCGGTAGGCTAATGCTCATGGCTCTCATGTAACCCAAGCCTTTACCCTTTTTGAATGAACGGATAGGGCGTGAAGTTTGAAAACACCCATCGGTTGCGCAGAACATGGCCTTCCATGCCACCCAACGACTGCACCTCGGTGCGGAAGCAGAAGTTTGGAAGGGGACATGGTTCGGAAACGAGGCCGTCAGGAAACAACGACGGCCGCGTGCGTGGCGTCACCCAAACCTCGACCACCGGTTGGGCGTACGGCGGATGGTCAGCGAAGCACGATTGCTCGTGAAAATACGACGATGTGGGCTCTCAGTACCTGCAGTTTGGGATTTGGACTATGAGGGTGGCCAATTGATCATCGAGTATCTTCAAGGCCGCCCCTTAATCGAGGTACTCAACGATGAAACGACAACCGAAGAGATGGTTGAGTTCATTCTTCAGCGCGTGGGTGCGAGCGTGCGTCGCCTCCATCGAGAAGCCGTCACACATGGAGACCTTTCGACCAATAACATCCTCATTGATGGGGACCGGGTCCACCTCATTGATTTCGGCCTTGCTTCCATCGAATACGATGTCGAGCGATTTGGCATTGACCTGCATGTACTGGATGAAATTTTAGGCGCTTCTCATCCACAGTGGGAAGGTGCAATTGACCATGTCATCGATGGCTACCTCAAGGCTGAAAGTGAGATGGGCGAGGCTCCGATCCTGCAAGGAGGAAAGGTTCCCTCTGCCAAAGAAGTTCACACGCGACTCGAGGATGTACGTACTCGCGTTCGCTATCACGGCTGACGCAGTGTGCGCCGTTCGCTCTGGCGCTGCCACATGTTCCAAGCCACCACTACAAAGGCAAGAAGGACGCCTGCCTGAAGAATGAAACTTGAATAGAGTCTTAATTCAGGTTCCCATGAATGAATTTCCAAAGTTTGAATCTCCCCATCCAATTCAAAGTACACCAGATGATGCTCGAGAACCTGTGGGCCCCACTGCTCCTTTGTGTCCGAAGTCAAGATTTGCGTGGTATTTGCGTCAAGTTCGACAAAGTAAATTTCCCTATCGAGATACTTATCTTGAGGGGAAAGGGGATTGAGGTGGTCGCGAACGGACCACGCCATGACACCGTGGCCGATGGATGGGTCTGATGCATGATATTTTGGATTGCTCGCAAGCCACTGCGTGGTGGATGAACGGTTGTAGAGAACCAAGCGGTCGGTTGCGCTTACGTTCACCGTTACGGCGAGATGCTCACGGGTAAAGGCGACGTCAACAATACTGGCGTTCTCCATGTCCACCGGCGTCAACCATGTCTCGAGGATGGCGTCTTCTTCAGGAAGAGCAGAGGCATTGATTTCATAGGCCACTTGACCTGAAACACCCAATTGAACGATGTTCACGGTGGTCGGAGCAGCGTTGATGACGAAGGCGATTTCTGAACCGGTGCAGGTGATGTAGCGAATATCATCGACGGGCGTTTGTGTTGGGTTGATAGAATCCCCGTTGAGGTTCATCGCCTGCAATTCACCATTGGCCGTGTACACGATGACCGGGCTTTGAGCGAATTCACACATCAGCAGCATGTCATGTGCGGGCATCGCAATGATCGATTGGGGCGAAGCGAGATCGTTGAGATCATACGTGAAGAGATGGCTTTCATTTGTGACCACAAGGGCCTCTTGAAGAAGGGCGTAGGTCGAATTCATGTTGAGGCCAGGGACGGTGAGCCTCTCAGCCTCGTAGTCTTCCATTGAAAGGTCATGAAGCACCAGAACAACGCCTTCCGTTTGATTGTCAAGTGTGACCAACCACCCGTCGGCTGCGGCCGTTGTTTGAGGGGCTTCTACCCCGCCTGCGGGCAGTGAACGATGGGTCAAATCCCATGTGACAACTGCCATGACAACGATCAAAATTGCAACAGCCATTCTTCCCGTCTCCCTGCTGCTTGGCCTACGGTATTGCTTCCACATGATCTTGGTTCGATATTGAACAACGCCCCATGCCTTTTGGGGACGGGTGAGGACCGTTACAATCCGAGCGTTCATCGTCCGCTCGTCAAAGAATTTCCACCATGTATTGGAGGTGCGGTCCGCCATGGAAACCGCAGCACCTGCCACGAGCATGCCGCCGATGATGTCAACAAACCAGTGAATGCCGAGGTAAATGATGGTAAATGCGGTGAGGAGCGTGTAGGCAAGGACCGTATGTCGGTAGCGGTTCCACCGACGGTCATCGTCAAATCGGGTCAAGCAGAGCCACACAGCGAAGGGAATCCCAATGTGAAGTGAGGGCATGCCGTTGGTAAAGGGGTCAACGCGACGAAACCAGTCGGCGATTTCGGGCGTCAAGGTGTAAGCCAGCGTTTCCATTTCGGGTATTGCATCCCCCGTAACTCGTACGTTGAAGAACAGGTAGAATGGCACGGCAAAGATGTAAACCCAAGCAATCGAGAGGGTGACACGGTCAGCCAACCAGCGGTCATCAAAGTAGGCAAAATAGAACACCGAAACATAGCAGATGAACATGAAACCAGCCACGTAAAAATGAGTGAGTGCTTCGGTCAACAGTGGATGTTCAAAGGTTTGCTGAACCCATAAAACCAGGTTGCCCTCAATGGCCCAAATGTAAGGTGTCATGTCCAGCCCGGTACTCGCCATGAGGACGCGGTCGATTTGGTCAAGGCCGTCTTTCGCATTGTAAATAGCGAAGACGATGAGGATGTGAATCCAGTATCGTCGGAAAAAATCAACAAATGGAGGGAGGGATATCTTCGCCCAAGGGGGTTTGAACACTGGCAAAAGGATGACGCCGAGAGCGAGAGCGCTGATCATCCAGGTCAAGTAGACGCTCTGCATAGCACTCACTCCGCTGGTCGGTCATGGCCTCTTCTTCATCAAGGCGTCGTCCCTATGGCCGAAATAAAGGCGTTCTCTCTACCATGCGCCGTGAACGTAGGGGCGGCCACGGTCGGGGTCGCGGCGAAGCGCGAGGTCGTGGATTCGCTCAAATCGGTAAATCCCGCTCGAGCAGCCCTGCTGCCATTCAAAACCAAGGGCGTATTTTCCAACCGTTCGAATGTGAGGTTTCTCAGCTGGCAAGGCTTCGATTTGACGACGAAGGGTACGACTTGCGTCGTCGTCGTTGCGCATCGGTGAGCACTTGGCACAGGGGCAAGCATGGCGAAGGTCGTCGTACGTCACGGCGTAGGTGTTACCGTCGTCGTAGGTGAGTTCCATGTCCTGCTTTCGCCTCTCAAGTTTGGTGAGTGTAGGAAGCGTTTCACTCATCATTTCACCTCAAATGATTTCCAATCCGCCGTCCGAACCGTCCGAAAGTTGGTCTTGGATGGCTGCAACGACTTTGGCGAAGGCAGTAGCGGAAGGGCCGTCCGGTTCTGAAACAATCCGATGAACACCGTCATCCCCGCCCCGAACAAAGCCTGGGTCAAAGGGTAGGGCACCGAGGAAAGGTACGCCAAATTCTTCCGCAGTCGATTTGCCACCTCCTTCTTTGAAGATGTCGAGGGTGAAGGAGAAGTTACCTTCCCCGTCAGCTGATGTCGTGATGGTTTTTCCACCCGGTGCGGCGACGGAAAACTCGCTACCTGGCGAAGCGGTACCGCGCACGGTGAAGCCGCTCATGTTCTCAACCACACCAATCACTGGAACCTTCAAGGATTCTGAAAAGGTGATGGACTTGCGACTGTCCAAAAGAGCAACCTGCTGAGGTGTGGTCACAATGACCATGCCGTCAATATCGGGGAGCGATTGAGCAACGGTAAGAGGTTCATCGGATGTACCCGGTGGGAAATCGATGACGAGGTAATCCAATTCTCCCCACTCGACATCACCGATGAATTGCTGGATAGCACCCAATTTGATGGGGCCTCGCCATACGACGGGGGTGTCTTCGTCTTCGAGTAAAAAGGCCATGCTGATGACTTTCACGCCCAAGTGGCCTTGGGCGGGATGAATGCGCTTATTCTCAACGTGAAGCCGACGGCCATCAAGCCCCATCATCTTTGGAACATTGGGGCCTGTAATATCGATATCAAGAATGCCCACAGCATACCCTTGTTGGGCAAGAGAAAGGGCGAGCCCGGTAGAAACGGTTGATTTGCCAACCCCACCTTTGCCCGAAAGAACCATAATTTTGTGTTTGATATTGCGGCCAATCTCTTCCATTGCCATCTTTCGCTTCATTTGTGCATAAGCCTGTTCCATCTGTTTTTGCTCTTGAGGCGACGGTCCTGCTGGTGCAGCATCGTCGCTTCCTGGGTTCGTGATGGTTACGGGTGAATCCGCCATGCTCCAACCATCCTACAGGGCTACTTCAACCCACCCACACTGGAGTGTGCATCATCGGCTAAGGTCATGTGCATCCAGCCCTGAACGCTCGCAGTGATTCCAACGAAGACAATGACCGTGAAGATGTTCCACGACATCCCTCCGTAGGCCCATGCCAAACCAAGCGTCAACGGAAGAGCAGGGATGGTAGCCATTCCATTGGTGCGCCTGCGCTCAAGCCTCGAAGGAGCGTCTTGAATCCACACGGTCAGAGGTCCAAAGAAGAAAATTTGGAAGGTGATGGAAAGAGCAACAAGACGGAATAGGAGGTGCCATTCAAGCGAGGCCGCTACAACATGCATTGCGAAAAGACCTGCAAACGTGCCCAGATTGACACCGAATGCTTTCCAAGGCACATGGCGATGTCGAGGGCCTTGTATGTGAAATCATGCTTCTAAAGAGAAAGCCTTGATAGGTACTCACAGTCTCCTTTCCTTTGATGAAAGTCCTCTTTGTATGTGTTGGAAACTCATGTCGCTCCCAAATGGCTGAAGGGCTCGCTTGCGAGATGGGATTTGACGCCAGTTCGGCAGGTACACACCCTGCGGATGAGGTTGCCATCAATGCCAAGCGCTTCCTTGAGGGACGCGGCATTGACACCAGCGAATTAACACCGAAGATCGTCGACCAATTCAAAGCAGAAGACTTCGACAAAGTCATCTCAATGGGCTGTGGAGTTCACTGCCCCGTGATGCGCATCGATGAGGATTGGGAACTCGAAGACCCTGTCGGGCAAGCCTATGAGGTGTACGAAGCAACTGCAGCGGAAATTGAACGCCGCCTCAAGCTGCTGCTCACTCACTCCTCTTCGGATTGAGGAACGTCGCCCACGCCGTCAAGGTCGATGCGAAGAACGCTAACGGTTCGCATGGTGCCGCCTTCGGTCGGTACTTCTTCAGAACCGCATTCAATGTGCTGGATGTGAATTGTTGCAGGCAAACTTTGTGCAATGTGTCCGTTTCTTCGTCGGCAAATCTCAGCAACATCAACGGCGCGAGAGATGGTCGCCCCACGTGCGACGAGTTGAATGGCACGATCTCCGGCCTCCATCGCCATCACAACGGCGCGTACATAGGCGTGCAGGGGTTTTTTTCCAATGAAAATGGTTCGGCGGTCAGTCATGGGGCTCTCCATACGAACCTTGGGCAATTCACCCCATAAAATTTGACAATTCAACGACCAAAAGAGGCTCGCCGTAGGTCAAAGAGTGCGAGCGCCGGGACTCGAACCCGGGTTCAGGCGTTGGCAACGCCCGGTGATAACCACTACACTACGCTCGCTCGCATGCTTGCGACTTGGAGGGAGTTTAAACCATTGTCGGCGTGAACCTTAGCGTGCCTTCGGCTCACAGTGCGTCAGTTACAGGGGAGACCATAGGTTCTATTGCATACCGAAACGGTCGTTGCCCCCGTCGTTGCCTTCGTTGCTTCGCATGAGAAGCGCAAGAACCAGGCCCGCGGCGAGAAGAATACCGACCCCCACGAGCGCTAGAACCGCTAGGCTCAAACCTCCACTGCCATCCACTGGGGAATCGGATTGGGAAAGTTCGATGACGGCGTCACCAAGATTGACTTCTCCGTAGATATCAAAGGCGCGCAGTGAAATCTCATGAAACCCAAGAGGTGTCCCTGCGCGAACTGAAAGCAGAGCAGTATAATTTCCATCACCTGCTACTTCATCTCCGCCATTGAGCCCGTCATCGTACATCAAAACCCACGATGTGATGCCGACTGGGGAATACACTGCCATGTTGATTTGCACCCGTTCAATACCGTCTGGGTCGCTCACAGTGACGGAATATGGAATGTTTTCGAGGTCACCTTTGTTGATGGCAAAAGGCTGTGTTACAATCGTCGGGCGGTCGTTGAGAATGGTCACCTCAATGGATGACTCACCTCTGCCGTTGACGTGATGGGGCCCAAAGAAGGGATGTCCAACCGCCTCAGAAGTTTGCATCCACGTGCGATAGGACCCACTGGCGCCGAGCTGGTCGGTAAGAGAGACAAGCAGACTTTGGTCACCAGGCGTCATGCCAACTGGCATTGAAGCCATCGTTGCCCAGACATTGCCACTCTTGTTCAACGAGATCATCGGACCACCGTATTCCCGAAGATCCAGATTCACACTTTCTACACCGTGACCGTCGTATGCCTCGATGTTCAGAACGATGGATTGGCCCCGCTCGAGAGTCGAGGGGACCAATTCAACCGAGGTCATGCGGGGTGCTTGATTGACCACGAGAATGGAGCCTGAAGCGGAACTGCTTGCTCCAAAAGCATCGCTTGCTGTGACATTGAGAACCACGTCTCCAACCTCCAACCCTTGGACGACGATGGCAGTTGTAAAGACATCATCACCGACCGCCAAATCGCCTTCAAGCCCTCGGTCGTTGAGGGTTACGATGTCACCGCCAATTGGGCGCAAGTCAACTTCAACCGTTTCGAGGTTCCATTCTGAATCTTGAACGACAACTTCGAGATGGGCGATGCTACCCCCTTCTCCGAGAATGAGTCCTTCTTGCAAGCGAAGTTCACCGATCACAGGTGGAGAATTCTCGTCTTCACTCACAATGGAAGGCGACAGCACACGCTCGAGGTATTGCGATTCGACCACGGTCACCGTTTCATTTGATTCACCAAATGGAATTGACAAGGTGCGTTCCGTGCTGGAGAGGAGGCCCTGAAGTGGACCCACTGAAACGATGGTTCCAGAGGCCTGTCCTGATTCACCCGACCCACCATAGGAACCAGACCATTCGATCACCGAGAGGTTGTGCCCGTCTCGAGTGTCAATGCGAGGTATGCCTGCGCTGACCGTCAGCGTCAATCCATCCTGCTCGTCCAAACGCAGTCGGTCATGTTGAATCATGGGAATCGGCATGAGGCCGGTTTCACGGCCAACGGTCAAATCCCCCAAGCCATCTTCGGCTTGGGGAGCACTCGCATTTTGCTGAATTGGACTGCGTTCGGGTCGCTCATCACCTTCCGATGCATCGGCTCCAGTTTCTCTCCAAACAAGGCGGACGGTACGGTTATCCCAATCGGAATTCACAACTTGGTAGTCCCAAGTTTCATTGTGCGTAGCGCCAAGCCCAGCACCGTCAAAGAAATTGCCGCCGTTAATACCGGTGATGTTGAACCAGGATTCTTGATAGATGACATTCACCATGAACACTTCTTCTGTTGCATTGGCTTGAAGCCCGGTCTCTTCAATTCCACGAAGGACGCCAAACGTACCCTGAACATCTCCTGAGAGCGTTCCGTCCACGTGGAGGTCATCAATCAGTGTCGTACCGTTGACGATTTTGGTGTGGAGGTCCAGAATGCTTCCGTTGACCATGACCGACGCATTTTCATCTTGATCTTCAAAACCAAAAGTTCCACTGCCGTACAACTCTTCATGGTGTTGGATGCGAACACCCTCTTCCCAGTGCTCAAGCGTTGTGAATCCGTCCAATGAGACATCCAAACGGGTGCCATCGTCGATGAGAACGAAGTCTGCCATGGCTTCAAATTGTGTGCGCTGAAGAATGCGTTCACCGTCTACATCGTGATATTGGAAGTAGAATACCGAGAGTTCACCGTCGATATTGAGACTCGAGTTGTCGTCATCCTCTGAAACATTGAGGTCACCAGTTGCTTCGAGAAGGAGACTTTCTTCAATCACGCCTTCAAACAAGGAACGATTCAGATGGGCTTGTGATACATCAGCATGAATCACCGTAACGGTTTCCCCGTCGAGAACGGTTGTATCCAATGAGCCGTACCCACGGGCATCAAAGATTTGGGAGGTAAGAATACCTCCAACGATCGTTTCGTTTTTCCAGAGTTGAGTGAAGACGAGATCGAGGTCGGTTTGTCCATCATCGGTTGATTCCAATGTTTGGAAGCTCCCGTTCCCAAGTTCCCAAGAATTGAGGACTTCACCGGTACGCTGTTGCCATCCCTGTCCGTCAAAGACCAGAGAAAAACGTTGTTCACCCTCTTCAGTGGTGTAGTTTTGGTCCATGGACCACGATGTTGAAAGCAAGACTTCGTGGTCATCCATGGGTTGATTCCAAACACCTACCACCATGCTGCGTTCTTTTGAAACACTTATCGGCATCGTGTTGTGGCTGGTAATGTCCACGCCCAAATCGATGGTATCACCCCATTGGAGGCTCGTGTTGAAGGTCAACAGGGCCGTTCGCATCCCGTCCTCATGGCCCCACTCGAGTTGATGGTCCGTATCGAGAGCGACTTGGTCGCGTTGATGAAGCATGTTGATGTCCAAGCCGTAGGTTCCATTGTCCGAAAAAGTCAGCAGATAGGCGTGTTCGTTGGCACCATTACCGCTGGGCAACCAGTGGGTGTTGATGTCCACAGACGGAGCAGTTGCCTCTTCTGCTTGAATCGGCATTGTTGAAAGGATGAACATGCAAAGAAGACCAATACAAAGGCCTCGCCGCATGCTGTTCATGTAGAGAAGGTGGTGATGCTCCCCTTCAAGACTTTGGGTGTCTTGATTCCTCAGAGGTCAAGAACATAGCCAAACAAGAGCGGCAGAACAATCGTTGCATCGCTGTTGATATTGTACTTCGGGGTGTCCACTGCAAGTTTGCCCCATGTTATTTTCTCATTGGGTGGAGCGCCCGAATAACCTCCATAGGACGCCGTAGCGTCGGTAATCTGGGCAAACCAAGACCACAGAGGGACGATGTTCTCGAGGTCTTGGTGAAGCAAAGGAACGACACAGATGGGGAAGTCACCAGCGATTCCTCCTCCGGATTGAAGGAAGGCGAGCGGGCGTGTTTGGTTTTTGTAAAACTCGATGAGGTGGAGCATGTAATGCGTCCCCGAAGCGATGATTTCAGGCTTCACCACACCTTGAGAACAGCGCGCTGCGAAGATGTTACCGAGCGTAGAATCCTCCCAACCCGGAACGTACAGAGGGAGCTTCGCTCTGGCTGCTTCCAAAAGCCAGGAATGAGGTGCATCGTCAGAATTCACAGCGTCCAGACCATCAGAAAGCAGCAATTCGTAGAGGTATTCATGTGGCATTGCGGTGGTAGATTCTTGACTTGCTTTCGCCCACAAGGTCATGAGGTGGTCTTCGATATGCCGAATCGCCTCTTCTTCGGGAATACACGTGTCCGTGACACGATTGAGGCGTCGCTCCAAGAGCAGTGCCTCATCATCAGGGCTGAGATCGGCATAATTTGGAAGGTGGACATAATGCTCACCCGCAACCAATTTGAACAAATCTTCTTCCATGTTAGCGCCCGTACACGAAATAGCAGCAACATGACCCTGGCGAATCATCTGGGCCAAACTGCGCCCAATTTCAGCCGTGCTCATCGCTCCAGCAAGCGTGAGGAAAAGTTTCCCTTCACCGTTGAGGAGGTCGGTCAGTGATGCACTTGCACGCTGCAGTTCTCCTGCATTGAAATGGCGAAAATGTTCGTTGACAAAGGCTCGTATATTCACGATTTCACGCTCCAGTGGAAAATCGCTCAACCCGTTCTCTCTTGACCAATACAAGTCCTGGCATCGCTTCCATAAGGGCGGCATGAAGGTCATCAGCCACCGCATCCGGATCGGTTTGACCACAGGTAAAACAATCCACGGCTAACAAACCCCGGTCAGCGTAACAGTGAGCCGATAGGTGACTTTCGTCGATCAGAACGACTGCAGCAAAACCCGGTGGTGAAGTGCTGCCGTCGAAAGGGACGGCTTTTGAATGGACCTCAGTGGCTGGGCTGCGTTCGACGGCCGCCCTCATAAGTTCGAGGACGTGAACATGTGCGGTATCATCTGAAAAAAAGGCACCTGTGTAGTCCATGAATACATGCGCACCAGCATTTTGAGTTGATTTCATGCTATCACCTTACGAATGAAATTCTTTTTTTGGCGAGGCGAAGGCCTCATCTTGCTCGAAGTCCTCAAAGGAAAATGAAGGTGGGTCAGCGCGCTCTCCAGTCCCGCTGGACTCCCAACGGCCTTCCCGCTTCGCCAGAAGATGGCATGCGACAATTTTGGTCACGAGGCAGGCTGCGGTGAACTGCGTCAAAGGGGTATCATGTTGAGGGGTGATTTCGTTGACATCCGCACTGATGACGGTGATGTTGGGGTTGCCAAAGAGCACCTCGATGGTCTCTACTGCCTGCCAGTAGGACAGCCCTCCGGGAACGGGTGTTCCCGTTGCAGGAACAAGTGCCCCGTCAAGGCCATCGATGTCAAGAGTGAAGTGGACTGGTCCGCTCAATTGACGCAGGTTGTCAAGCCATTTGGACCATGCTTTGCCACCGGTGTGCGGATGTTGCGTATCGCGGGCAAAGAAGGTCGTGATGCGTTCGTCCGCAAGAATTCGTTGCGCTTCTTGCGACGAGTAGGCGCGAACACCTGCTTGAAGCAGCCGTCCGATACCGAGGTCTAAACTCCGTGAGGCTGCGCAGGCGTGAGAGAATATTTCGCCATTGAGATGAGAACGAAGATCGGCATGAGCATCCAATTGAACGACCGTCAACTTGGAAAGGTCACCACCGACCAAGGGGTGACTTGATGCAGCCTGTATGACGGGCGGCAAGATGCCGTGTTCACCACCCAAAAAGAGTGGAAAACATTGTCCATCGAGCCACGGTGTTGCATGGCCGAGCATCTCATCGAGTTGCAAACGAAGTGTTGGGGCTTGAGCCTCAAAGTCCTCCAGTGTCATGATATTTGCACCGGCAGGCAAATCCTCACCCAAGGTAGGGTCAAATAATTCTACTTGAGCACTGGCTTGAATACACGCTCGCGGACCCTCGGCGGTACCCATCCCGTAGGATGTTGTCAATTCATACGCTAACGGTATGACAGCGACATCAACTGGACCGCCTTGCGAAGGCAAGCCGAGGAATTGACGAGCATCAAAAAAGGCATCCATTCCGCCCGGCCAGCGAGCCTCCCCTCAAAGACTTGCCGATACCCATTCGGTACCGTTGATGAGAGACAACATCGTGTTTTCATGAAGTTGGAGGGAACACTTAATATGGGTCGGAGGACAATATAATATAGCAACGGGGACCGAAAACACGAGGTTACGGTGTCCGAAAAAGGGGTTGTAAAGATGGGGATGACATTAGCAGAATTAACCAAAGCCATTCAACAGCACATTGACCTCGGCATGGATTCTGAGGTCGCTCAGGGCATGGCCGAACACGCCTTGGGCTTCTTTGGATTCTACAATCGCATCATTGACAACGCCCTTGAGCCAACTGACCGCAACCTGTTTTACATGTTCCAAGATTATGACCTTCTGACGACCGAATCAGAAGAAACCACGCTTTGGGACGGCCGAGAATGGAGAATCCATTATTGGAAATTCAAGCCCGACCTCCGTGAGCGTGTCGAGGCTTACATGCAGCGAAATCTGCAAGAAGATGACATCGATCCCTTCGCCGACATCTACAGCACCGATGGACCGAGTATTTGGACTCGTGAAGGCGAAAAGGTTGCCAATCCAAACGCTTTCACCTCCGATTGGTGACATCCACCAGCATGCAAGCGTTTTTGATTCGCCGCAACGACGGCGAAGCATGCGAGTAGCAGTGGGACTTGTGGTCAGCATGCTGCTGGCAGGCATTCCAATCACGAGTGCTCAGTACGACCCCTTTCAACAAGAAGCATGGCCGGGTGAACCAATTGACAACCACATTCACCTCACATGGGCTACCTTGACCATGGAGGTCGGCGAATGGGCCGATAGCCACCCCGACATCGTTGACGTGACCAGTGCAGGAGAATCTGAACTCGGCAAAACGCTCTGGGTTGTTCGCCTTTCTGATTGGTCGATGGAGACCAAAGAAGACGGGACGGCCAAGGAAATGGTCTACATCGATGGCGGTCATCATGGAAATGAATACCTTGGTACTGCCCTGGCATGGTTGACGGCAAAATGGTACATCAACGGATGGGCAGAAGGAAATGAAGAGGCCATCAACGTCCTCCAAAACACAGAGCTTCACATTCTCATCATGCTCAATCCAGACGGCAACGATATTGACACACGTTGGAACATCAACCAGGTTGACTTGAACCGAAATTATGACCACTATTGGAATACCTGCCCTACAACACAACCGGGAAGCAGTGCCTTTAGTGAATCTGAAACTGCTTCAAATTCAGCCTACATGAATTCCTATATGACCGATGCAGACCTCTACGTGACAATGCACACCGGTGTTTGGATCATGCTCTACCCTTGGGGGAAGTGGCCCGAGCAGCCACCGGATTGGGAACTCTTCCACTTCATTCGAGATGATGTCCATGCGTCCGTGTCAGACATTCCGATTCAGAATGCGAACCAAGGCCTCTATCCAAATTGTGGGACAAGCCGAGATTACGGCTACGGCAAAATGGGATTCCCGACCTTTACCTTTGAAACCGATGATGAGCAATTCGTCCCCGGCACCTTTGAGTCCCTGCATGACCGCTTGGAAGAGGAAATGGACGTGATGCGTTACCTCATCAATGAGGTCTGGTATTGGCGAGCACGCCTGGATGTCCAAGCGCTCACTATCAGCGATGATACGGTTGAAATGACAGTTGAAAATCTCGGCCGAGCAAGCACTCCTAACGCTTCACTGCAACACTTGGATGCTTCGGGTGAAGTGGTATGGAGTTCTCCAATGGTAACCGTCAATGCCTCCAATGTCACCGAGGTCTCCTTTGACCTTGAAATGAAACCCCACAGCGATGGAACGTGGGAATTGATGTATCAAAAGCGGGTCATCAATGCATCTCAATGGGTCAATGAATCAATCAATGCGAGTTCCATTCAATTCGTGGAGAAGGATGAGGGCAATTTTTTGACTGGATTTGGGCTGTTTAATCCGTTATCTGTCATCCTTTCACTGCTCGGTATCAGCGTGATAACGAAGCGAGAAGATGAAGTCTAAATTCGCCACTTGGTATCATCGCCCCATCAAATTGAGGCGGTAGAACAAGCCAGCCCGAGCCATTTCATAGCAGAGGGCAAGGGAAAAGGTTTGAAGTGGGGGGGTTCATTGGGCGAAGCAAGTGATATCATGCAAGTAACAGTCAGTTCAGGCAACAACATCAACGGCACGCTCGTCCTTCCACTTTTCGAAGGCGCAGAATCCGTCCCAGAGACCAACGAAGGAATCCCTACAGCACTGAAGAGCCAAATCAATCGAGTCCTCGGTGATGGAGACTTCAAGGCAAAAGCCAATGCAACCATGTCCCTCATGGGCACCGAAGGCGGCAAAGCAATTCTTATCGGCCTGGGCAAGGAAGACAAGGCCGACCACCACACCTACCGAAAGGCAGGAGCAACCATCGTTGCGAGCCACAAGAAACACCACGGCAACGAAATGACCGTGTTCTTTGACACCTCTGATATCGAAGCCATGGCTTCCTTTGCTGAGGGCATGATGCTCCGTGATTACAGTTACGACCACTACAAAATGGCAGATGAGGATGACGAAAAAACTGAACTTTCAGCACGTATGAACTGCAATGAAGGTGATGCAACGGCGCTTTCTGCCGCCATTGACCGAGCAGCTTCCATCACCAGTGGCGTCCACCTTTCAAGGGACCTCGGCAACTGCCCTCCCAACGACATGTACCCCATGGCCTTCGCTGAGAAAGCGGAACTTTGGGCCAAGGAATATGACAATGTCAAGGTCCAAGTGATCGATTATGAAGCAGCAAAGCGCCACGGTATGGGCGGTTTGGTCGCAGTTGGAATGGGCTCCTCTCGAAAACCATGCATGGTCATCTTCACACTCAACGGTGACCAGAAGGGTCAGCATCCGGTTCTGGTTGGCAAGGGTATTACTTTTGACACAGGAGGTATCTCGCTCAAGCCAGGTGCAAACATGGACGAAATGAAGTACGACATGGGTGGATCTGCCACCGTCTTTGGAACAATGCAAGCCTTGGCTTCTTGTGGATACGACAAGAAAGTTGTGGGAATTACCTGCATGGCTGAAAACATGCCTGCTGCCAATGCTCAACGCCCAGGTGACGTCATCAAGACCCTCTCTGGCAAGACCATCGAGGTGCTCAACACCGATGCAGAAGGACGTCTTGTCCTCTCCGATGGGCTTTGGAAGGCTGGCACTGACTTCGATGCGGAGTACATCATTGACTTCGCAACCTTGACCGGTGCATGTGTCGTCGCTCTGGGACATGAAGCCACGGGATTGTGGTCCAATGACGAGGACTTCCGAACCCGCATTCACGAAGCCGGAAATGCTGTTGGTGAACTCGCTTGGCCTATGCCACTCCTTCCCGCATTTGAGAAGGAAATGACCGATTCAAAGATTGCCGATACACGCAATCTGGGTGCTGGACGGTATGGTGGAGCAAATACCGCTGCTGCCTTCCTGAAGCAATTTGTACCAGAACGTGGCGAGGGTGACGAAGCCAAGCAAATCACCTGGGCTCACATGGACATCGCTGGAACCTACTGGGGAGCGAAGACCAACAAGATGGTGGGTAACGGTGCTACAGGCATCCACGTTCGAACACTGGTGAAATTGATCACTGGACAGTGAGTTCAAACCAGCCCTTGCCCTCACTGTATGAGGGTCTCAATGTTGCATGGTGTCTTGATTAGGTTTATATCCGGTGACAAGTAGGCCACTATACAACCGATGGTTTAGTAGTGGTGGATTTTATGGCTGACGACGAATGGGAAGAGGAAT
>Ga0222716_10000067_pt1 | contig 76147 bp, 98 predicted proteins | sample C33_13DmetaG_FD_165044 | JGI IMG/M metagenome (GOLD analysis project Ga0222716, IMG submission 165044) | Estuarine water microbial communities from San Francisco Bay, California, United States - C33_13D | ecosystem: Environmental > Aquatic > Marine > Unclassified | place: USA: California... | reverse complement strand
TCCATGCTGCTTCTACTTCTTTGTTAGTAGGCGTCACAAAAGCAAACTGTTGGAACAGAACCTCTTTAGGTTGCATCTCACCTGTCTGAGCAATACCATGGGCAAACCCAAGACCTTGTTCTCCTGACACAACTAATCTAGGATCCGATAACAAAATACCTTTCTCATCAATCTCTACGATCTTTCCTACAAACTCTCCCATTGGAGCAATAATGGTTACAATATCATTTTTCTTCATAATCTTTCCTTATACTAATTTATCAATCACCCAAAACATACTAAACATGAAACCAAGACAGCATGCTTGAACTATACTTGCTACAACAACGTACTGAAGTGACATATCTGCTTGTGGCTTTAACTCTTCTTCCATCCATTGTCGACATTCCTCAGGAGTTGCTTCCCTTGGTTTCCACAACGGCAATTCTAGTCGTTGTGGCATTATAGTGATAGTCCTTTGAAAGAGTCTTGACTGACATCTTTCTTCACACCACCTACAACATAGGAGCTAATCTCTGTTTCTTGTGGTGCAACTTGAACATCACCTCCCGCAATCCATTTCTGTGTCCATGGAAGAGGGTTAGCTGCAGGCACTTCATATGGACATGGAATACCTAGTGCTCTCATTCTCTTACATGCAATCCACTCTACATATTGCTTTAACAAGTCAGCATTCAAGCCAATCATACTTCCTTTTTCAAATAAGTATTCAGCCCACTCACTTTCTTGTTTAACTACGTCTGCAAAAATGTCCTGAACATCTTGCTCGCATTCATTCTTAATCTTTGCAAAGTCTGGATCATCCATTGGCAGTCTCTTAATAATTGTTTGAGTACCTGCTAGGTGTGTGTTCTCATCTCTTGCAATAAACTTAATAATCTTTGCATTACCTTCCATCTTCTTGAGTTCAGCAAAAGCCCAACTACATGCAAATGATACGTAAAAGCGTATACCTTCTAATGCATTAACCGCATTAAGGGCTAACCACAATGCTTTCTTATGCTCATATGTTCCAAAGTGTTTCTGACCAGATCCAAGTCCTTCATGTTGTGGAAACGACATGAGGTTATCATAGAACTTACTAATGTCAGTACCACACTCAACGATTGGTTTAATGTTCATAATGTTATCAAACACTTCATCAGGATTAGAATATACGTTCCTAATGATGTGTGTGTATGATCTACTATGAATGGTTTCAAAGAATGACCATGTTTCAATCCAAGTCTCGAGTTCGGGTAGAGACACGAGTGGTAGAAACGCTAAGTTAGGAGCTCTACCCTGAACTGAGTCTAGGACTATTTGCCTCTTTAAGTTTGAGGTAAATATGTGCTGTTCTTGTTCTGTTAACTTATCAAAGTCGTTAGCATCCCTTAGGATGTCTACCTCTTCAGGTCTCCAAAAGAAACCTAATTGTTTGTCCGTAATTTTTTCAATTGGTGGATACTTGACCACGTCATATCTTGCTACTTCAACATCTCCGTCAAAGAACATCTTTCTTTCTGTATGTGTCTTTTTATTTTTACCTAAAGCACGCACGATTCGCAATCCTCTTCTTCTAATGGCTTATCTTGCTCTACATATGGATGTGCTGGTTCCTCTACTTCATCAGTAGCTCCATCATATGTGTTAAAGTAGTATAATTGTTTACCACCATACTTGTAGAACTTAATCATATCTTGTAGTAAGACACTCATAGGAATCTTTTCATCCTCAAAGAACTGAGGATTGTATGATGTGTTAACACTAATACCCTGATCAACATACTTTTGCAATACAGCACAAATATCTAAGTATCCACTAGGACTCTTTTGATCCCATAGTAGCTCATATTTGTTTTTTAATTTATGTATTGACGGCACTACTTGTTTAAGTACACCATCTTTACTTTGCTTGATTGATACTAATGCTCTTGGTGGTTCAATACCATTAGTTGCATTAGATATCTGACTAGATGTTTCGCTTGGCATCAATGCCATCAAGGTACTATTTCTTACACCATTTTCTTTTAGTAAACTTCTTACTGAGTCCCAGTCCATTCGTTCTTTATGTGGTACAAGTTCATTTAATTCTTTCTTATACGTATCAATAGGCAATACACCTTGATGATACTTTGTTTCTTCACTCAATCCACATGAGCCGACTTCTTTGGCTAGTTTGGCAGATGCTTTGATTAAGTAGTATGACCATGCTTCAGCCCATTCATCAATCATTTCTAAATTAGGATCAGAATATGTCATATTGTTTTTAGCCATCCAATATGCAAAGTTTATAATTCCAATACCTAACGGACGTCTTGCCATTGTTGATGCGTGGGCAGCTAGTACTGGATAGCTTTGATAATCCAATAGCTCATCTAATGCTCTTACTAACAATTCAGCTGGACGCTTAAAGTCTTTAGGAGATTTGATCACTCCCCAGTTTATTGCTGCCAGTGTACAGAGACTAATCTCACCTTCTGCATCCATAATGTTGTTTAGTGGTTTAGTAGGTAAATTAATCTCACAGCATAAGTTAGATTGTTTAATTGGAGCTTTTTCTGCAATGAATGAACCATGGTCGTTAGCATGGTCTACATTCATCAAATATATACGTCCTGTATCTTTCCTTTCTTGCATGAAGGATGAGAATAATTCGATTGCAGGAACTCTCTTCTTACGAATGCTTGTTTTCCGTTCGGCTGCTTCATAGAGAGTCCTAAATCGCTCCACGTCAGTAAAGAAGGGTTCCCACAATTCGGGCACCTCACTTGGTGAGAATAATGTGATCTCCTTTCCTGCAAGCAATCTTTCATAGAAGACTTTGTTAAACTGGACTCCATAGTCTAAATGTCTAATCCTATTGTCTTCGGTCCCTTTATTGTTTTTAAGCACCAATAAATCTTCAACTTCAAGATGCCATATAGGATAATAAAGAGTGGCAGCACCACCACGGACACCACCTTGACTGCAACTTCTGACAGCAGACTGGAAGTGCTTGAAAAACGGAATAACGCCAGTGTGAGTAGCATGACCGCCGTTGATACTACTTCCAATTGCTCGGATAGATCCTGCACCAATTCCAATTCCAGCTCTCTTTGAAACATACTTGACAATTGCTCCTGCAGTAGCGTTGATAGAATCTAACGAGTCACCAGTCTCGATTAAGACACATGAACTAAACTGTCTTACTGAAGTTCTAACACCAGCCATAATTGGTGTAGGTAATGAAATCTCAAATTTACTTACACTCTCATAGAACTCTTTGACCCACTTAAGTCTATCTGTATCGTATCTATGAAAAAGCGTAGCTCCAATCAACATTAGTGCTACTTGAGGTGTTTCATATATCATTTTGTTGTATCTGTCTTGAACTAGATACTTTCCTCTAAACTGTTCCATAGCAGCGTATGTGTAATTCTCATCACGAGAATGATCAATCCACGAATCCATCTCTTCTATTTCTTCTGGCTTATACCATAATAATAGTTCTGGATCATACATTTTGTTTTCTATGTTACGTTTCACTATATCAAGTAAAGGTGGCGGTTCGAATTGACCGTACACTTGTTTACGTAAGTGATATGTAATTAATCTACCAGCAACTAACTGATAGTTAGGGGTTTCCTCAGAAATTAAGTCTGCGGCTGCTTTGATCATTGTTTCTTGGATATCTGCAGATGTAATCCCATTAAAGAATGAGATATGTGAATTAAGCTCTACTTGAGATGGAGATACACCTGTGATGTTATCACAAGCGTAAAATATAACTTTGTGTAGCTTTTCTAAATCGAGAGACTCTTTGCTCCCGTCACGTTTTGTAACTAACGTTTCTTTTACCATAATATAAACCTAAGATAATTGTACTAACTTTCTATTCTCTAAATGCTGTTCTGCAATTTCGTCCTTACTCTGACCATAATATTCTACAGCATGATGATTCTCAACTAACATATAGTTGACATTTGCTCTACTGGTACCGCCATTTTCTTCGACCCAAAAGGTACCAAGGATTCTACCAAATTTACCTTTTCCATCTTTTGTAGTTCTTAATGTTACATCACCAGACTTAAGAACACCTTTAAGGAATGCTTTAGCTGCTAGACCATATTTTTTTTCTTCTTTGTCTCTGGTTCTGCTTTCAGGAGTATCTACACCAAACAGTCGAACTCTTTCATTTTGTAACCATACTCCAAAACCTAAATCAATGTCAACGTCTACTGTATCACCATCGACCACTCTTCTTATTTTTACTTTATACTCGTACATCGTATCTCCTAAATTTTCCAAGCCGATATTGCTAGCTTAGCCTTCAAACCTTGGTGCGTATTAGTATCTATAATAACTTTTACGTCTGCTGGATCATATCCAGCCAAAATCATATCATTAATATCTTTCTGTTTGATATGAGATGGCCACACACAAACTTTGTATCCATGATCGACAGCTTTTTGCAGCTGCTTAACATTGAAAGGACTACGTGGCTCATTGTCAAGAACAATCACTACATCTTCTGTCGGTAAATGTTTCTTAACTAAGTCATATGCCATACTACCAACAGCAATACTGTTTGGAATAAACATACTATCAAATTGACCTTCCATTACATATACAGTTTTGCTAATGTCTATACTATCAAGACCATACACAAAACCAGAATCGTCAGACCAATTAAGTTTTAAGTATCTTTGCTCGGATGACCCTATTGCTCTTCCAATAGCTCCATAGCATTTTTTATCTTTACCTACCAATGGAAGTACTACTCTTGGATCCTTTCCATTCCAATCCAATGTAAACTTTTCTGGTAACCATTCCTTTGCCCATTGATACCCATTAGGGACATAGAATATTTTATAATGTAATTTAGAAGGGATCCCTCTTGACTTGATATACCTAACTGCCGGATGATCATAGTGCAATTGAGAAATGGCCTTCAATTGTTTCAGAGGTTTACTTCCTAACGAGAAAGTTGGTTTACTCTGAAATTTACTCATCACGTCTGCAGCATCGTCTGCAGCTGATGGAAGGGATCTAGTAATGTCGTTAGTTTCTTTTAGTAGCTCTAACTTGTACTCATGAAGTAATGATGGGTTAACATCTTTAATAAAATTCTCAACTGTTCTATTTGCTTCACAGTTGTGGCACATATAGTGATACTTTCCATCCCTTTTAAGAAAGTATCCTCTAGCTTTTGATTTGTTTTTCTTACTGTCACCACAGATAGGACATCTAAAGTTGAACGCACCGTTCCTCTCTTTAAACATCTCTAGCTGACTAGATAATAATAAAATATACTTACGCTGTAACCACTCCATAACGAACAATTATACAGTAACGTGCGTTACAGGTCAACTCAATGCAGGCATTATCTCACTAATCATAGAAATTAAAGCAGCAATAACAGCTGCTGCACCCATCACCTGCCAGCGCCATTTATTGATGTCGTTAATCATCTCAATAAGCTCTTTTTGAGTTGCATTCATATCGTCTCTTAGAGATGATACCCTATTGTGAACTGCATCCATTTGAACAAAATGTCTTTCCATAATTGTTTCAGTTTGGTCAAGTCTTTGTTCATGAACTGCTAGTATAGATTTAATGTCGGTAGACACATCGGACAATTTTTCTATTGCTGTATCTAACTTATCAATGACTTTATATAAGTGCTCTATGTCCTGTGCCATTTACTTACTCTCTAGTTTTTCTATTCGTTTAAGAAGGTCTGAGTATCCATCAAATTCTTGTAAACAAATTGGTGGATGACTGTCTGCTTCAAGGTGGCTAATCCTTTCTGCGATTAGAGGATATTTATCTTGGAACTTTTTATCCTGCACTATGATATCAATACCTAACTTATCTTCACACCACTTATCTACCTTCAATAGCCATGGTTGTAGAAACGAGAATGCTCCCGTAGTTGCTAGCTTAAGAACAATATTTTTAAGTATTGAAAGTAAAAATGAAATCATAGATCCTCCTGGATCTATTTATTTATTTCCGATTCGATAGCTACGGCTGGTTCGTCATTAATTGTAACATTTCTATAATAAACTATCACCTCACCTAACTCTCTAACATAACGTCTAATCTCTTGCATGTTAGCTGAAATTACTTCGTAATCTTTAATAGTCATTGCGACAAATACTACGCTACCATCGTTAAGAGTTTTCATTTCGTCCAGGAATCTATCTAAGTATGTGTATCCAACTGGCCACTCAGGATTTTCTCTTTCCGATTGATCACATGCTTTAGGTCTTTTTTCGGATCCATCTTCTTGTAATACTTTTTTACATGGATTAGTTATAATAGCCTCAGACACAACGTATACATTAGGAACCCCTAGCTGCATCTCTCTTGGAAGTGTAGGTTGAATTATATCAATTTTGACAGGCTTTGTTACAATCTCTACTTTCTTTTCGCCAAATATTGAACACCCACTAATTGTTAGCAGTGTCATCAATAGCAGCAATGTTCTTGCTATCATTTTGTAAATCCTCCAGTACTCCTTTAGTTCCATTGTTAACTCTTGTTTCAATTAACCCAGGTTTTGCTAAAGCTAGTTTATCTAAATTATGTCTTCGAAAGATGTCTAAGTATTGATCTTTCTCTGCTTCAATTCTTGCATTTGCTTCTGATAACTGTCGTAATGATTCACCTTGTTTCTCATACGATTCTTTCATAGCATCAAATGCTGCTCGCTGTTCTTCTACAGCAAATTCTAATTTTACGTTGTTCTCTTTAAGTGTTACGTTTTGGTCATATAGCCAATAGCTTCCGAGACCTAACACAATAATGATACCTATAAAAAATTGATACATTATTCTACCTCTATTATATATTTTAAGCCATTAGATCCTCTAATGACTACTAAGTTCTTGTTTGAGTCTGTGAAATGGAGTTCTTTAAAGTTCTGTTTGTGAATCTTTTGGACGCCTTTGTATATCTTATCGTCCTCATTGCCCCATACGTTATCGTATGACACTTGTATTGTATAAGTTGTTGACCATAATGACTTTAACCATAACCAAAACTTCTTCATTATGTTGGCCATTAGAACATTGATCCAAATCTTCTGTTAACGTATGTTTTGATACCATCGTGATAGTTTGCAGCATCAATTTTATTTTGTTCTTTATATTTCTTCTGCTTATTTTTAGATACTTTGACATCATTAGGACCATTCACGCCCATACCAGCAATAGCTCCACTTCCGGCGCTATTAGTAGGCATTTCTTCTAATGCTCTCGCATACGTGTCTAACTTGTATAGTCTGAGATAATCGATGTAAGTATCGTTGCTTTCGGTAAGGATTTGGGTTTCAGTTTTATGTTCCCAATCTTCTTTTACTAAGAACAATGCTGCTGCATAACTTGCTAGTCTTGTTTTACCACCAGGAATTTTTTCTAATAGTCTTTTCAATTTGAGTATCATCACGTCAAAGATTTTAAATGAGTCTAATTGTTTTTTATCTCTCATTCCAGGTTTAACTAGAATGTTACCTCGTTCATCAATAACGCCAGACTTATACGCATCCCATTTGTTAAAAGGGGTCGCTAGACGCTTTATAAACTGGTATACAACAAATAAATCTACTACGCTTGTGCTTGCCATTAGATACTCCTAAGAACGTCTACAACATACGAATCGTCTGTTATGTCACTAGTTATTATCTCTTTGCCTTCTATTCCAATTCCCTTAATTCTTTCAGGTAATCTTGATAGTAAGATTAAAAAAGGTTTAAGGATATCATGATGGTCCTTTAATTTAAAGAACAACATCCTTGTTGCACCATCACCAAACAAATTGTAGATAACAACTAAGTGGTTAATTATTAACCGTTCTTTTAATTCTCCTGTCTCCTGGTATTTATTAAACAACCGTTTGAGGTATTTAAATCTTTTTAGATCATCGAAGAATTCGGTTTCATCCATGCATTGAGGGTTATCATAACACTGGGCAGCGTATAATATAAAATTAGATTCGTCAATTTTTTCCATAATAATATTTATGTATAGCGTACAACTATGTTACAACAATAATGTTTCCGTTCATTGCTGAATGACTTGTACACTGGTATTTCAAATTGGCGGCTGCTTGACCTACAGTGAGGAAAATATAACCGTCCGTATTATCTACGACTCCTACATCATAAGGATTGCCGTTAGCATATTCTAGTTCAAGAGGATGCTGAGAATAAAGACTTGTGGCATCAAATTGATACGTTAGCCCTTTATAGACATAAATGTCCTCATTGTCAGACCCAGTGGCACCACCGCCACTAAAATTATAGGCACCAGAACCATTAGCAGACACAACAAATTTAACGTGAGATTTGAGAGCTTCACCACTATCATTTTCGTTTATGTTTCTAATGAATTCTGAATTTGCACCATGATATAGATTTCTACCAGCTACAACAAAATGTCCATCAAACAGTGACGACTCAGTGGGGAGTGACTCCGCATCTTGATAATGCGGAGAATACATATCTGTTAAACTGTTGATGGTATTTGGATTGAATGAGAATGTAATTGTATTCCCACTAGCAGATATAATAACACCATTAGCACCTGTAGTTGACACAGCAAATGCTTCTCCATTATCTGAAGCTACTGTTCCGCTGTCCGTTACGATAGATGTTATAGTGTTTGAAAGTGCTGCCGAGTTGACATTAAATGTTATTGTATTGCCACTGACGTTAGTGGTAACACCTGTACCACCTGCCAACGTAACTTCAGTCGCAGTGTTTGATGCGACGACGTTTCCGTCGTCACCAATCAAAGTTTTGATAATAGGAGTTGCCGCACTTAGAGCTGCTGATAACGTAGCCACATTAACGCTATTAGAAACAGCGGTTCCTGTGGTGTTTGTAGTTACAACAAGTAAGTCACTATTAGCTAGTGAATTGGCTGCAGTGAGCTCAGTAAGTTTCGGCATTATGTATTCCTATTATTAACTATCAGCAAATTCTGTATCGTCTGCAGCGTCACCTGAAATAGATGAACCAGCTACGAGCACTTCGTGCATTACTCTTGATGTACCATGCATATCGGTTTTGGCAGTTCTTCTTACCCAACCAGCATGTACAGCATCAGTAACACCTTGCTCTGTGGTATCCACACCAAACACAGCAGTGAAATCACCGGTTGTGCTTGTATCAGGAGCTTCAGCAAATGAAACAGAAATAGGCTTTTCGTTCAACGTGTAGTTAGTACCAGCAGAGATTGCATTAACAGATGTACCTTTCTTAGCTGTAACAACTTGTGCTACAGTGTTAGAAGTGATAGAACTGATAATAAAACCAACTGTGCTGTTTACGATTAAGTAATCACCAACTTTAGCTTGATCATCAAATACAGTAGATGTACCAGTAACTAAACCGTTAGCTGCAACTTCAACTGTACCGTCAGATGTTTTGTCGTCTTTGTTTCCCCAAAGTGCCATTTTTTTCTCCGTTTACTCTATTTATTTCTTTTTTCTGGGATGACCATGGCTCATCTCAGTAACGATTTCTAATTCTTCAACAGGAACATTCTCTACGATGCCTTCTTTAAACATAACATCGTAATGTGTAACGTATCCTGTACCATCTTCATTTTCTTCAAGAGTGTGCATTCCAGGTACACATTGTCCTTCACCATGCTCTTTATGAACAACGTGCTTAGCACAATCGTGTTGTAGAGCTTTGTCTGCAGATGCAGCGTCAAGGTCTTCTGCTTCATCAAGCTGCACTTCAAAGGTTTCATCTTCGACTAGTGCATCTTCAATTGCTTCAATGACATAATCAGGAAGTTCTAATTGTTCTTTTGCCATTGCTTTCTTGATTGCTTTTCTTCTTTTGTGAAGATACTTATCAGACTCATCTTTGTCTCCGTCGTTATCGATGTCGCCATCTTCTTTACCAACTGGATCCGTACTGTTGTAAAGTCCTTTCTTCATCTTCTCTTTAGAAGACATTCCTTCTGCATGAACTACTGCAGGATGCTCTTCTTCTGTTTGAGCTTTAGCTGTATCGTCATCTTTGACACCCATTAAAATTTTAGATGCTGCATCAATGATGGCTTGTGTAGCGTTGTTCGGTTTTGTGCCAAAAATATCAGCCATGTTATTCTCCTTTGTTAAACTCTTCGTTAGCTTGTCTGAGTGCATCTCTTACTTTAGGATGATCACCCAAACCTTTTTTAATTTTGTTAATTGTTTTATAAGCGCCAGTCATGTTGCCGCCTTTATATCTCTTATCAAAGGCAACGCCTTTACCCATTCTGACTTCTTTGTTTGAATATTCTGCTTCACCAAGTTTACTTTTAGCCAGTGCAACTCCTTTCCTCATTTTTTCTAAGGTTTTATCTTTATCTACTTTTGCACCAATTTTTAAATGTAACTTCTCTCTATCAGTGATTGCTTTGTTGGCTTTGTTAATGTAGTTGACTTTCATTTTGTCTGAGATTTCAGAAATCTCTTTTTCATCAACTCTTTTTCCATTCCTGTATAACCCTGGGTTTTTACTAGGCTTAAGATGAGCTGTAGTTTTTTCAACTGATTTCTTAAGATTCTTCTTGTACTCTTTACCACCTATATTTGGCATTGAAATGTGTGGATTATACTTTTCTCCAACAGATTCCATCCTACCTTTGCCGATCTCAATCTCTTTTCTTGGTGCTTTTTTAAGAACTGTCTTGCCTGTATTAGGATCTTTGACCATGATCATTTTGCTATCAGCCTTTCTTTCAATTGCTTCATCGACTTCGACTTCTTCTTTGTGGTATCTAACTTTGATACCGGAATCTCTAAGGTCATCAATGTGATGATCATGAACCGTTTCACCTACTTTAAGGCCACCGTGTGATTTCATCTTAGAACCAACAGAATGCACTTTATACGAAGTACTTCCGTGCTGCTTCAAAGTAACACTCATTTCTTCTGCGACAAAATTTCTAAACTTTTTCATAGTAATCCTATTTATGCTTCATGAACTCACTATGTGAATCATGTGATCTATACATTGCTAATTTATGAGCAGGTTTTGCACTGTCATGTTTTGCTAACCAACTCTTTGCGTGATCTGGATGAACTTTCTTAGTTGATCCATCTTTAAACTTAACACCAGAATGCTTATCGCCCATATCAACAACACCTCTTAACTGAGTTGCAATATGTGGAAGGTCTCTTTCACCTCTTCCTCTTTTCTTAGGTTCTGGCTTGTGATCGTGATCAACATCAGCAGGGTCGACTTTAGGCTTACCATACTCTTTAGATGCGTCTTTTCTAGCGTCCTTTTCAGCTTGTGACAATGCTTCTTGAAGGTTATACTTTTCAATCAAGCTATCAAGAATTTTATTCATTTCTTGATCATTTTGTTCCATTGACACGCCTTTGGTCGTTTTGTTCTTTCTGATTTGTGCTGCCGCATCTGTGTTCTTAAAGTTTTTTACATCAGCAGCTGCTTTTTTAATTTTATCTTTGACTTTGTTAACCATATCGCCAAAACCTTCATCAACTTCTACTTCTTCTTTAGCTGTTACTTTGCCCATACCAGCATCTTTATCAAAGTTTGGTTTTTTGATTTGTCCACCAGGAACAGGAACACCGTCAACAGCTAGGTTAGGCTTATGTTGATGTTGAACTGGATGAGGCTCATGGCCAGGTGTCTGTCCAGGTGTATCTGAAGCATATTGATTAGCAGCTTGTTGAGTACCGTACTCTAACACTTCATCTAATTTTTCTTCTACATCTTTCTCGTCTTTCACCTTAGCAACAGCTTTAAGTTTAGCAAGATCCTCTTTGTTGGGATCCTCAACTGCTTTACCTTCTAGCAAGTCTCTAATTGTATGTGTTAAATTTTTCATATTAGCAATTCCATCTCTTTCTAGCTGCTTTACCTCTCTCACTAGTCCAACTTCTTGATCTTGAACAGAAAGCCTTTCTTCTTTTAGCTGGCTTGCTGTCTGGATCCATTTTACTAGGCGGAGTGGTTACCGCTGTTTGTAATTTACTTCCGGGGTTACGTCTTTTATAAGCATTTACCCCTTTTTTAGTCATCCCTGCACCTTGCGCAACTGATCTTTTATGACCAGATGACACAGACATTCCTGACATATCCTCTTGTATATTTAGCTGTTCAAAGGCTTTGTTAACTCCTAAAATAACACCTTCAAGTGATAACATTTCTTCTACAGCCTGTAAGTCATCTCTATCTTTTTGAACAGCTTGTCTGACTTTAACAAATATCTGTCCATCCTTAGTTACTATGTCTGTTAGTTTATCTAAAAGCTCATACATTTTAGTTCGTAACTTTGGGTCTTTTAATGCATCTTCGTCTCTTTTTAACATACGAAGCATTGTATGCAGTTCACCTTTTTTGGCTAATCCCATTCTAAACAATTGAGTTAGCTTTTTAGTCTTTTCATTTTTGTCTTCATTAACGTTTAAACTCTCGTTAGTTTTTCTCCAAGTACCGCCTGCTTTATTGTACTGTTGGACTGCCCAACCGTTTGCATATGCACTTGGATAAACATCAAACTTAGCTTTTGCAGCAGCTTTCTTAGCTGCCCACAACTTAGGATCGTTAGGCTTGTTTGCTTCAGCAATCACAGTATCGATCTGCTCTTTAAAATGCATGTTCAATTTCCAATGAGCAAGTTGCTTTTTACCTTTGCTACTGTTTGGATTTGATCTGATTGATTTGAGTTCTGCTTTTGTAGCATCCTTAGGAATACCATGGCTGCTGTAAGGCTTTGTAGCTTTACCAGATGGCTTGGCTTCTTCTTTTTGTGTCTTAACCATGATAGGCTTGTTGCCAGTTCCTGGTCTATCTGCTTGAGGATCCGCTGCTCTTTTTCTTCTTGCAGCAGAAGCTCTATCATCTTTACTCATTGAATGTGCTTTGGATCTTGGCATGCACTTAGGCTTACCTTCTCCTTCTTCTCTTGCACAATCGCCTTTGATTTCGCCTTTAGTATCTACGCGAACCCAATCGCCTTTCTTACCTTTGCCAAACCAATCTTTTAAACTTTCTTTTACGTTTTCTTGAGCCATTTTATTAGCTGTAGCATACATTACAGACTTGGCATCTTTACCGTATCTCTTTTTAAAATCTGATGCATTCTTCTTCATGCCTTTAACAATGTCTTCTGCTTTATCTTTTTCTGCTTGAGACATTTCAGCAATTAGTCTGTTTACGTTTGCAAATCCACCTTGCTGTGGTGTTTGTTGTCCATGTGGATTCGTATATCCATCAACAAACTCAACGAACATAGTATCTAAATCAACTTTAGCCTTTGATGCTTTTTCTTCTAATGCTGCCAAAGCATCTACCATGATATCAACTGCCTCAGCTATTTCTTTAGCTTCTCTTCTTAATTGTGCTTGTTTTGATCTAGCCATTTGTGCTTTCAGCTTTTCTTTTTCAATAGCATGTCTTTTTTTGATAGCTTCTGCTTCATTCTTATGCTTATCTTTTAATTGATCTACCTTAGGATTAGCTTCTTCTGTTCTTGTTGTAGAGTTATTGACAGCTTTTTCTTCTTGCTGCCCTCTATCATTAACACTGGTCGACCCACCATTTTGAAGTTCGGCGAGGTAATTTGTGAAATCGAGATTGATGTCGATTGATTCTTTTTGTTTTCTTGCACTTCTTAACCTTGCTAGCTCAGCTTGTTTAACTTTAGGCAGCAATCTTTTTGCGAGCTTAGTAATGAATGCTGCTTTTTTCTCTACTCTTTTATCTATCTGAATTTTTTGGGAGGGTGATAAGTTTGCATAATCACCACCTTGTTTACCTGCAATTCTTTTTCTGATGAATGATCTTGCTTGACGTCTTGCTCTTCTTGTCAACATATCCGTCGTTGCCATTCTTTTCTTTTTAAGTTTTCTAGCACGAGCAATTCTAAATCTAAGACGTCTCATCTTAAGAGCTGCTTTACGTCTTTGTAACAACGTCATAACTCTTTCGTTGATCATCTCTTCGACTGCATAATCTTCTGCAATCAATTGATCCATTACTTCATCTGTAAACTGTTCTAATAATTCTGCGTTCTCTATCTCTTCTTTAATGTGTGACATAATTTTTTTATGATCACCATGTAATGACTTAGGTAGGCCAGCTTTAAATGAATTGTGGTCTCCAGCTCTAGCATGAGCTCTCATCTTTGTACCACTGATACCAGATGTGCCTTCACTGTCTGGATCTCTTTGACCTGCACTATGTACTGTGATCGATTTAAAGTTATAATGATCTTTGTGACCATTATATTTGTTTAATACTCTTTTATAATCACCAACTCTGTCAGATCCAGCTACAACGTGTAGATGATCATGACCTGCTTGATGTAACTTCTTAGCGTGTGATAAGAAGTTTGGGTGTTCTTTACTGGATCCTGTTACATGAACTCCTTTGTGGACTTTCTTAACATAGTTAATTTTATCTTTTTGAGGTAAAGGGTTGTTCTTTGCATCATGAGAATGAGATAACACGATATGAGCTTTTGCTCCATGCTTTTGAGCAATGCTATGTGTTTTATGAATAAGTTTCTCGTGACCTGTTGTAGGAGGATTCATTCTACCAAATGTCATTACAGCATGTTTCTCTGCTGCTTCTTTCATGGTAGGGTTGATATCGACGATATCTTTAAGATTCTTAGATGGCTTTTCTAATTTAAGGCCATCTTTCTTAGGTTTTTTTAATGGAGGTGGAGGAGTAACTACTCCTGGAGCACCTGTATCTATTCCTGGACTTTTTCCAGCTATTGGTTGATTATCAATTGGCATAAGGTTTCCCGTAGGCTAACTTGTGTTTAACATTCCACTCTTTCGAGGCTCTATTGGAATATCGCCTATGTTTATTTATAATAATTATCTCCGTAAGTCTGTCTGCCACCCCTTAATTACATTAGGACTAAAGTTAGCGTAACTAAAGTCTAAACGATCTACAAGTTTGACAGCGTTTGCTCCAGATTTATCAATAGCAACAAATCCTTCTTGACCTGTTACTTTCCATCCATCTTGTGTTTTAAGGAACGTTTTAATAAATCCTGAACTATTTAGTTTTTTTACTAGCATATTTTTTGAAATTTGTAAGTGATGATATAAGCTAAACATATGTCCTATTTGTTCACTCCCCATTCTTCTAACAGGTGAAATCAATTGTGACATAGCCATTCTTTTTCTCTTTTTACCTGCATCAGACTTCAATGCATTTATTTGTTTAGCAGCATATGCATCTAAGTAAGGCAAGAATCCTGTTGCCAGTTCTCGTTCTGATGGCACTCTATTAGCTCTGATATATGAGTTAGTATATGAGGTAGCAAGTATTGCAAGAGCCTCATTATCAAATACAGCAAAAGAACTACGTTGTATTTTTTTGAAATGTCTGCCTGCAAGAGTTAAATGTCGTGCTAATGTTCTACTTTCACTTTTTGTTAGAGATGCAGAACCTGCAACATCTTTGTACATAGCATCAAACTGAACGCCCTGTCTTGGTTGTGCTGGCATACGTACGCCAAATGAGGCGTTCATTGTTTGTAAAGTTCTTCCTGTGTAAGTTGTATGCCATACTATACCAAACTTAGATGCTGCTATTTTCTTACCAAGGTCACTATTTTTAGGTATCGAGTATACAATAGTATTTGGATGAAATGTTATAACTTCTTCACCATCAATGATTTCTGTTTTAAGGTCTTTATTCTCCCAAAGGAAATCACCTTGAATAATTCCTCTGATGTTTGCATTTTTATAACCTTCAAATGCTGCTTTAAATTTACTTTTTAATTCAGGATTAAGATCCTTCGTTGCATTAATTTCTGCAATGCTTTTATAGAATAATGGTTCCTTGTTAAATAAACTCTTTTTAGCAACTATGAACTCTTTAGTTTCAGGATGTTGGCCAATAAAGATAGCTGGTGCACCATCCCACTTAACAGATGTAGTTGTTGGTCTATTTGTCGTACCATTAAGTGTCTCTCTCATACCAATAAGAAAGTTAACTGATTGACGAGTGCCTTCAATACCAAGTAGGAAGACAGCGTCTTCCAAGTGAGTCATGTGTGTATTTTTTGCCATATTAACTAATCTTTACAAAAGGACCAGCGCCTTCGTATTCCTTTTTTGCACCATAATAACAAACGTTTAAGAAACTATTCAACTTGCCTTTTCTATCTAATTCCTTAAACACCTTTAAATATTTCATACCTTGAATCTTTGCAGATAAAATTCTTGCAGTCGGCGTTAATGTTCTCTCAGCTGACACTGCCATTCTAAGTTGCATTTCAAAACTACTATCACCCGGAATATCCCAAAGTACTTTTTGTCCGCCTATTGTACCTGATTTTAGTTCATTATACAACGCTATTACTTGATCTAAATCTCTTTGTGTAAACTGTCCTTGTTTTGGAACATTTCTGTTCAAAGGCCTGGTCAATGATTCACCACTCAAGTATGGATCAATAGCTGCATCTGCAGATACCTTACCTAACTTTGCACCACCTCCAACAGGAGTTATCTCCATTTGGACTTGTTCACGAGCATTTGAATTTGTAAATGTTCTTATCTGAACAGAGTATCGCTTTACATTATCTCTAATAAAGAATTGCGTTTCTGTAGATTTAAACATTTTACCATCTAACAATTCCCAACTACATTTAAAATCACTGTCAAGACTTACAGTATTTTCTCTAGTTTTAGTAACAAGGTTTGTTTCTTCTATCGATGCCTTTGTAGGAGGCTTCAATGCTTTAAGAGAAATTCCTACTAAGATTTTATCCTTGACATAGTTTTGCATGCACTCGTTTAGATAATCTCTGGCTGCTTTAGGATTAGGATGATCGGCACATTTACCTAACTTCTCTCTTACTTCTTTTTCCTTATCCTTTTTTACAATATAAACGTCAGCAGGGTTCCAGTTATCTATAGTAGATACACCACAATGTTGTTTTGCAAGATTCTCAATAAAAGGCATGATACCATCATCACGAGAATAATTGTAATTCTTTTGAGCTCCTAGATACTCTTTTAGTTTAACTGATTGTGTCTCAAATGAAGTAATCCAATTATCTGTTGCTTTCGGATAAATCTTTCTTATTTCTTTGTCGCTAGGAAATTTACCAGTTTCAATATAATGTTGGAAGTATAAAAGTGAACCATTCTCTTGCATCTTCGTATCGACAGCACTGGTTCCTCCTCCTGTGCTTCCATTACCAAATGCTTTAAATGCAGTCTTGTTTATTCCATGCTTTACAAGTGCTGAATGAATTTTACCTTTACCTTGAGACTCACCAAACTCATCCTTAAATGAATTCGGTACTTTGAATTTACCACCATCAGTCCCTACACCAGCAACAATAGTCCAACCCAACTCAGCAGCAATTGCATCGTAGCATCTAACCATAAGCATGGCTTGATCTTTACTTAGCTGCTTCTGAAGTTGTGTAAAATTGCTTGGTGTTTCTACTCTTATACTAAATGCCATACACCTATTTATAGAAGATGTGGTTATCGACAACCAACGTCTTCTTTAGGTGCTTATTCCAATATGGGTCTACTTTATCACTATGATAATGTGTGGATCCATGAGTAAAATCATACATTCCTTCATCCATTATCATGTTAGCAAGTTTGAGGCATTCTTCCCAAGTCTTACTATCTTCAGGTTCGTCTGGCTCACCATCACAGTACCAACTGAACTGGCACCTGTTCCTGATTGGCAATACATTGCCTTTCCAGTTAACGTATGTTGGACCTTGCGTTACTACTTGGTCGATTTGATCAGGCCAACCCCAAGAGTTAACTCTGTTCAACGTCACCAGCGCAACTGCAATACGTCCAGCATCCGATTGGTTACCCGCTTCATGGTACATATTCATAGCAAGCCAAAACCTGTCTTCATTCTCATCATACGCTTTTGCTTCTTGAATTGATAGAAACATCATAAAGAATAAAGTTAGCCATAGTGGTAAGAAATGTTTATCGAACTTCATAATCCTAAAATCATTGAAACATTATCTGGATCAAGATCACCGCCATCTTTAATGTGGTCGTGAATCATTTCAAAGTAAAATGCTTCGTCTTCTTTTCCATAATAATGTAGTTTAACAAAACAGTTGTGAAAAAACTCTTCTAGTTTTTTCTTGTTCCCACGAGCCATTGAATCAGCTCGATCAAACGTCATTTCGTTCTTGGTATTGCGATAAGGTTTAAATGCCATTAATCTTCTCCAACCATAAAATCTAACTCTGCAGCATGCAGAGCGTGTTCAATTGCTACTGCAATCTTTTTTTCAGAAGCTGCATTAGCAAACCTTTGAATTTGACCGTCAGTCATTCTGCAAAACGCCTCAACCAGAGCTTCTGGATTACAAGCCATCTGGTTGTAGATTCCGTCTTTTAGTGTTTCAAATGCGTCATTCATATCTTTATGATACCTCTTTTAGTAATTAGAGTCAACACTGTTCTCGTGTACTACGAACAGTCTATGACCCTGTTTTTCTACAACTAAATCACTATCAGCTAGTGCACCATCAATATTGTTTCTTAGCCTATCACTATAATCATATAGATCCCAATACATGTCGTATCCATACTCACCGACATTAGTAATACTTTTATATAGATCGTTAATGATTGAATCTTCATCTTGCAAATCTTTTTTGATTTGTACAAAACTGTAACTTCCGTTTCTCTCAACACCATCTAATAAAAACTCATAGAACTTCTCATAAAAGATTGCTCTATTTCTTTTTACTAATACTTTATCACTTTCACTATAATTCATAATTTTCTCCTTACTTTTTAAATTATACAACTATTATACTAAATTATTGATTTGAGGTCAACAATTTCTCCAACTTGTTTATATGATGCAAACTTACCATAAAAACCAACTTCTTCTAATGATTGAACAAGTTTATCAAAGTTATATGGTGATGGGTTATCAACTCCGTGGTACATATCACCATTTTCGTCATGTGATGGATATAATCCAACAGTCATTGGATCATTAATGTAAAGTTGACATCCTTCAAGTTCTGGATTAAGAGCAACAAATTGCTCAATCATATCTTTACCTACTGCAAAGATTTCTTCGTCTTTACATCTAACCTCAAAGTCGATGATATTTAAACCCTCTTTTACTAATGATGGTTCTGGTTGGTTTCCTAAGATCCTGTATTCTAACATATTTACTCCTTTACTTTATACAACTATTATCTCCTATTCTTGATTTGAAGTCAACAGCTAATTCCCCAAAAGTTAAGGATTGTAAATAGTGTTGATGTTATTCAACACACTCCTATCACAAATTTCAAACGAAAAAAAAGGTGCCAATTTGGCACCTCTAAAAAACCTTCTAAGTGTTCTTGGACGGGTCGAACCCCACGATAAATCCCGTCAATTCCATCTGCTTAGTTTGACTAAACACTTGCCTCTAGATCCAGTCCCCACTGAGTCTCACAAGAACTACGCTTATTTATCACTTTTGGGTTTTTTATATAGGACACCATTCACGACAATGCCGTCTAAGACGCCACTGTTTAACATATCAAATGCCTCTGATTCTCGAGCAATTATAGGTTGCCCTTGAATATTGAAAGAGGTGTTTAGCAATGGTGTTCCTAATTCTTTCATAATTTTGTATACTGTGCTATTTTCATCATTGCACAATTGAACTCTGGCTGTATTGTCCACATGACATACAGCAGGATACTTCTCAGCAAACTCATCTGTTACTGGAACAGCATAAGCCATATATTCTAAGTTATCAAATGAGGATGACTGGAATCCATCTAAGTGTTCTTCTAATATTATCGGTGCAAATGGTCTAAACCATTCTCTTCCTTTGACCTCAGCATTGATTTTGTCTTTCATTCCAGGAATGCTTGGATCACAAATGATTGATCGTCTACCTAAAGCTCTCATTCCTATTTCACCATTGCCTTCTGCTACTCCAAGGATAGCACCTTTTTTAAGCATGTTTGCAATTGTTTTGATTGATGTCTTTCTTTTAGATGGATCAATAGGACCATCACCTATCAATGGAGGTCCTGCATAGTGTTGTGAACCTCTAGGAATTTCCATGCCAGTCAAATGTAGATACCAATACAATAGTCCTAACGCAAGACCTCTATCACTAGGATTACATGGAACGAATAAATCAACACCTTGCTTATCTCTTAGTTTTTGATTGTTCACGACGTTCATTGCAACACCGCCAGTAAGAACTAGATTACCATCGTATCGAGAAAATATTTCATACGATCTGTCATTGACTATTGAATAAAACTTATTTTCAAGTTGCGTCTGATTTATTTCACAGATTTGTCTTGATAAACTGTTATCTTCTAAAGACTGGAATTTAGCTTTTACATGATTGCCTACAGCAACATTAACGTTGTGCGTCCCTTTTTTTAAACCAACATATTCATTAAAATGACCAAACGTCTGTCCGGTGTATATGTCTTGAATAAAATTTCTTAACTTTACATCTCTACTACGATCATGACCTACGCTGGCCAATGCCATTGCTTTACCTGCTACATCTAAATAATGTCCAGTAGTATCAGTAATCTCTTTACTTGAACATCCTAACAGACCATAGATTGTTCCAAGATCAAACCTATCTATTCGCTGAAATAATTGAAGGCCATTTTGTCTATCTGCTCTGTACATATTAAATACGCCATCATTACCTCCACCGTCACTAGAGATAATAAATGCTTTTTCAAACGGAGATTGATAAAAAGAACTGTAACCGTGACATAAGTGGTGTCCAGGGCCGTTAATATGTCTCTTGTAATCAATGATTTTTTTGAATTTAGTAGCCCATACGTCTCCATTACCTGCACCTTCATCACCGATGGATCCATTAACCCAAAGATCAAATGAATTAGTGCCAATAATATCAAACACCTGTTCAAATATATTACAAATTTCTACTACAGGTTTAGTAGCTACTTTTGTCCATTTTTCACCTACAAGTTTATCTAGCTCAAAGATAGTAATCTTACCATCTATGTAAGTTACTATGTTAGATTCGTGTCCTAGGTATGTTGTTAATATGTTCATTTAAAATCGTCAAATATGTTTTTTAAGTTCTTTGACGACTCGCTTCTATCAAATAAAGGCGTATCATCAATAATTTCTTTCTGAGCACTCTGCTCTACATCATAAATTCTCATACGAGACTTATCTACGCCAACAACAAACTTTCTATGAAAAGCTGGATCAGCAAATCTATTCTTAAGCTGCTTGATCATGTATTGGTTTAATCGTTCGAGTTCTTCTGTTTGCGAGAGTGCCACCATGAAGTCAGCTGTTGCCGGTAGACCGAAAGACTCCGACGTATCTTCCAAACCAATATCAGAGCTTGAGAACCCTTGTCTATTGGTTTGTGTCGCACTGATGATTGGCACGTTGCATTCCACAGCCAGTCCTCGTAATTCTTCTGCAATCGCTTTGACAATGGCATACGATCCTGCATTTGCGCCTCCTCTAATTCTAAACGATGCACATATGTTGAGGTAGTCAATATATATTACATCTGGTTTAAAGTTCTTTTTTGTTCTTAGTTCTTGAATTAGATGTCTAAAGTGATTAGCATTTGCACTTGCTGTTGGGTATTCTTTAATTACTAATTTACCTGTACACCTTTCTTTTAGTCTTGCCATTTTCTTATCGTAGGCTGACTTAGGTAACACATTGAGGTCTTCCATAGTTACGTCTAATAAATTAGCGTCAATTCTTTCAGCAATTCTTTCTTCTGCCATCTCCATTGTAATGTATAATACATTCTTGCCTTCTGTAATGTTAGCTGCTGCACAATGGCACATGAACAATGACTTACCTACGCCAGTACCTGCTAGGATAATATTAAGCGTTTTTGTTGGTAATCCACCTTTAGTAATTTTGTTCATCATATCTAGGTCAAAAGGAACTCTAGTTTCTTCTTGATGATAGAACTCATATCGTCTATCAGCGTCATCAATAAAATCGTGACCAATGCTGTTATCAAAACTCACTTGCAATGCTTCTTGCAATAACCCAGGAAGTTGTCCTTTATTATCAGGGGTCTTTTCTATGATCTCAATGCCAGACATGATTGCATTGTAGATTGCTTTATCTTGACAAAAAGTCTCTGTTTGATCAACTAGCCATTCATCGACATCCGTCGTAGGTAATTCATTAACAGTCTGTAATGCACTTTGTATAGTTTTATCATCTACCCCTGCTACTTGTTCTATCTCAATTGAGAGTGCTTCTCTCTTAGGTAGTGCATTGTACTTCTCAAAGTATTGAGTAATAATCTTGAATACTAGCTTTTGATCTATTTGACCAAAATAATGTTCTTTTAAGAACGGAAGAACTTGACGAGTATATTGTTCGTCATTAATAAGTCCTGCTAGTATCTGTTTCTCAATCATTGATGATATCTCTGGTAATCTATGTTAAATGAAATTGCTATTCTTTTTGTATCTGATTTCTTTTGTGGTGACACTCTATGGTTCAACCACGCTGGCCATAATAACATATCGCCAGGATTAGGTTTATAGTCAAACAACATCTCTTGAAATGGTATTGTATCATGACTTGTAAAATTAGTCCACGGAGATTCTAAAGTAATGGCAGAACTTTCTGAACTTGTCTGTGGATAGTATGTTCCAGCTATAAGAGACTTAGGATGAAAATGTGAACCATGTTGATCGTGTTCATCATAGATACTTACCCATGTAGATATGAATACGTCATCATCGTCTATGAATGGTTTACGTTTGGTTCTCTTAACAAATTCGTGCGATGCTTTTGTGATATCATTAATCATATCTTGATATCCAGGCATACCTTCAAGCACTTTTTTATTTAATTTAGCATCATGGTATGTTGTATACCTTTCCCAATCTTTGCTATCTTCAATAAGATACTCAGAGATCTCTTTGTGAGGCAAATCTAATACTATTCGTAATACATCTACTCTAAAAAGACCCCTGTGTTTAATATCTGATATACTCATACAAGCTCTTCAAGGATACCTAATGCTTCAGCGACTATGAATAGTACGCCTGCAATAAGAAAGTTGTGAACGATTAATGCAAATCCAGCTGCTATTCTAAGCAGACTCTTCACTAACGATATCCTCAGATGCCATTTGGGATCCGGAACCATAACTATATTTCTCCTGTGCAAATTTGTCTAGTTCATTGAGGACTTCAGTAGTAAAATATTCTTCTGGACTACCAAGAATGTTTTTAGCGTATACGCTTTTACCATTAGCCACAATCCTAGACCCATTCTTTTCAAATAAGCCAGCTTCAATAGCTAACTCAATAAGTCCATAATGTTTATCAAGACCACTATCATACCTTAACAGAACTTCTGCTGTAGCATTTTCTTTAGACAATCTTGATTTATAAGTAGTTGCTTTGATAATATTACCAACAACTTCTTTTGTAGTGTTATCTCTTTCTTTTTTCTTACCGAGATACACAATTGTGCTTGCAGCATACTTAAGTCCAGTACCGCCACCCATCTCTTTCTGTGGAATATAACTTCCAATTACTTCGTATACGTGGTTAGTTACTAACATTGGTATGCCAGCTCTTGCAAGTTTAAGTGTAAGCACTCTAAATGCAGCTTTGATTACTTGAGCTTTGGTCATATCTCTAGTTTCTTTGCCTTCAGAGATATCTTCTAATTCTTTTGTAGTAGAGAGTAGCCCTAAAGAATCTAAGACAAACATGAATGGTGGTCTTTTATCTTTAGGAGTTTTTTCATAGAGGTCAATAGACTTAAGTGCATGATGTCTAAACTCTTGAATGGTCTGAGGTTCTGAAATGATTACACGAGAAGTATCAATTCCTCTTGCTTCCATCATATCCTTAGTAACAGCTGCTTCAGTATCATAATACATTACGCCAGCATCAGGATTAGATTCTAAGAATGCCTTCACACATCCTAACACAAAGAACGTTTTACCTGTAGCTGATTCTCCTGCAAATGCAGTAACTTTATTGTTAGGAATACCACCAAACAAGGATCCACTTAACAATGCATTAAGGATATATGAACCAGAATCTATTGTGCCACTAAACTCACCAGCAGCTAAACCATCTGATGCAATAGAAGTATCCTCGTCCTTAAGATCCTCAACAAAATTTCTAAAAAATTCACCCATACTAATCTCCGCTTAGGTCTACAGTAATATTACTGTCATTAATTGATTCGCTATTATCGTCCCATTCATTTTTAAAATCAACATCAAAGTTAAAAAACTTCTCTGCTTGTAACTGTAATAATCTCCAATCCTCTTTTGCTAAGGCTTGATTTCTTTTATCGTCCCTTGCATTCCATGGAGTAGAGAATCCTATCTTGCTATCTCTTTTACGAATATGGAGGGGAATGTATTGTTTCATGTAATCACGTATCATTATTTTATAATGACCTTTGTACATATGTCTATCATTCTCACTATAACTAAACGGAACATGGAGCTTATCAACCGCTGGTATTTTTAACAAATATTTGGCAAGCTCTTGGTGTAAAAATGGCACTCTACTTTCCATTCCAAAATTACCACACATATGATCTACGGTCGTACAGAAAGAATCAACATGCTGGAACAATCTAGTAAACAAACGATTGTTAATTAAATCATCGCCAAACAACCACCACGGTGTAACTCTTTTAAGGTGCCACCATTTAAAATCATTGTTAGCATATGCATCGATTATTTGCTTACTCATCTTTGGTCTTTTTCTTTCCTCAAAGTAATCATAATCACCGTTGTATCCAGTCAATAGTTCATCAGCACCATCTCCAACAATATATATTTTGGATCCTCTATCTGAAGCAGCTTTTATGTTTGCAAATCTTGTTGTCCATCTATTTCTGTCCCACTGAGGAATAGACAGTGCAAATTGCCCATACTTGATTATCTTGTTATTATCGTATGGATACTTGGTTGTGTGAAATGGAAGTTTAAATTTATTTGCTGTCTTTTTAGCAAGGTCCCACTCAAAGAACATATTGTCATTGATTGTTTCATCTTGTTCAGGAGTAAAGTTTTCATATTTAACTGTCTGAACGTCTATATTATCTAAATCTTTTGCAATTGATGCTATCAACGTACTATCCAAACCGCCACTTAACGAAATAGTTTTTTTTATTCCAGGCGCATTACATACTTCTGTTATTCCTTTTACAAACTTATCTTCCAGTCTCTCAGGGATCCAATTCATATTCATACGAAGATTCCATTTTTTAGGATCTTGTCCCCAGAGATTGTCTTCTCCATCAAATTTACCTTCTCTAATATCCCATAACAATACTTGACCTGGCGCCAATCTTTGAATGCGATTTACGGGCGTATACATCCCAAACATATGTCTGTCATTAGATTGAAACGATCTAAAGTGATTTTTATCCTTTTCAATCGGAATTCCTTTACTTTGAAGTACTGCATATAGCGGTCTTGCTGTTGAAGAAAAGAAAATATTTTGTTGATACTCAACGAAGTATAAAGGTTTAATTCCAAAATGGTCTCTAAACAATGTAAGACGATACTTTTCTGGGTCGTATATAACTCCTGCACCCATCCAATTAATATTATGCTTCATTTTAGCAATAGAGTGCTTGGATATAATTTCACCAAATACTTCTGTATCAAATTGATTATTTTCTAGTCCAAAAATCTCACCGTTCCATGTAAGAATTTCTCCTCCTGGACATATCCAGGGCTGTCGTTTTGGAGTAGAATTTGGTGATATCGACAGTAGATTGTGCCCTAATGATAATAACGAATCTTGAAAATACGTTGTATCATCAGGTCCTCTGCATTTATTAAATTTTGTAAATTGTTCAATGGTAAAATCATGCTTACCAGTAAAGCCTTCAACGCTACACATAATGTCCTTCAGTTATTTTTTCTTAGGGAAATATTCTCTTTTTTTCCTAATGTACTCATTTATTTCTTTAACAGAAACGGTGGTACCTTCCCTTAAATCATTTATATCACTTTCATCAATGATAGGTGGAATGTAATCATTCTCTTTATAAATTACAGATGTACTTGCTAGTAACAATAAAAGCGCTAGCGGATCAAATGCAAATATCAATACCAAGATAAGAATACGAGCAGCATCATCAATACGATCATCATCGTCACCGTATACAATTTCTGCAACATACTTGATTGGGCCAACTTCAGCTTCTTGTCTAACAGCTTCTCGCTCGAGTTCAGCTCTTCTAAGTACAAGCTCATTAATTTTTTCTGTAGCTTGAGTTTGTTGTCCACTAAGTTGCTCTCTTTGTTCTGATTGTTTGTCTCGCTCATTTAGTGCCCTCGTAATGTATCCTTTAGATATCCATTCCTCGTATGCATTATCTAAGAGATTAAACTGAGAGTCAACGTAATCTACTACTTTTTGTTCTCTTTGTATTTGACTATCAATTAATTCAATTGCTATTGAGTTGTCTGCTGATGCTGTTTGACTGTCTATGTGTGCCTTTGATAAGAAACCAAATATACCTAATGACGTAATTAACATCAAAGCAATTACTGCAGTAGTTAAATAATATCTGAATGCTCTGTTTATGTCACTCCAACGTAAATGAACATAAACTGCTGTGATAATTTTAGCGAACTCTAGTACTGATGCCATTATCACAACTGACCAAAATGCACCAGAAAATATTGTTGAAAGTCCAACGATAGAATAGTATGCAGCAACTGTTGCCACACACAATGATGCAAATATAGCTAAGTAATTAATCATTTAATACTTGTTGTAGTTTTAGTTTAAACTGATCAATCTTAACAGATCGATTAGGCCAATAGATATATTCCTTTTCTTCATTAGATTGAAGATTGTTTAACAAAGGAACAATAGCTCCGTAAATGGCGTTAGCTTTTGCCTGCCACTCTTCTGCTTGTGCTTGCCATTCAGCTGATGTAGACGCTGCACTTGCAGCTTCTTGCTTAACAGATTGGACAGCATCCAACTCGTCAGCGTCTACAACACTAAACCCAAAATCAAAAGTACTTAAGTCATGTAAGTTTTTTTCTGCCATAGTCCTATTTATACAAAGAAATCATCAAGAGTGAACTGCTTTTCTAATGACCACCCCATACATTCACAAATGTTATTTAATGGCTCCTTGAATGCTTTATCAAATTGTTTCTCGTAGTCTACGTACTGATCCAACTGTAGTTCTGGTGGAAGTACCATTGGAACAGCAAAAACGTTTTCTCTAAGAGGGTTAGGCAACTTCATGTAACAGAACTTAATCTTGTCTCCCTCAAATATGTTATTGTATTTCTTAGTTAATTTCTTCTCTTCTATTAGTTTGTTATATAGTAATGCTCCACGAACATGGATCGGCGTACCTTTCTTGTATATGTCCGAAGCACTTTCCCATTTTTTAATGAATCGACAACCTCTTGGAAAAGACACGTCCTCAAATGGCAATTGTCTAAACTCTTTCTCAAAGTTATCAATAAATTCTCTAATAGCTTTCTCACCTTCACGTAACAAAACGCCATAGGCTTTCTTTAAATTTTCACGAACGATTTTAGGTGTAGACGATCGTACTGCTTCCATGCCCATTGTTTTAAGTTTAGGTTCAGCATATCGGACGCCCTCATTATCATACACATCAAGGATGTAATGTTTCTTTCCAGTCCATACACCATTACGAGCAATTGCTTCTCGCTTCATTACCATCTTTTGCTCATACGCATTAACGTAATCGGCAAGTTGGGAGTAACTCTTGTCTATGAACGGTTCAAGGACCTCTGTAGCCACTCTGTCGAGGAAGTCCACCACTTTGCTATTTTCAGTTGTATCAATGCCCGATTGATTGACCAGCTCGTCGAGAGTAACATATAACGAATCTGTATCGACCGCCAAGACATAGTCAACTGCTTCCGTCTGAAGCTTTGCATTAAGGAACTTGTTGAGGTGAGTCTCCATCCACTTAATCGAAAGCTGGCCAGATAGTGTAATAGACTCAGCATACTTTGTATCAAAAAATCTAAAATACTGGTTACCAAGAGCACCGTATGCTGAGTTAAGTTGGATCTTCTTAGCCATTTGCATATTGTTGCATTTTGCAATCTCGTACTCAAGTTCTCTACTAGGTTGTTTTTCATATTGTTTCCTTGCTTCGATCATTCGTGACTTCCATTTCACACGATCATTATACATTGTTTCCATCAGCTTAGGTAAGAAACCTTGGAAGTCCTTTGTGTACATGGCACCTGAACCGCATACTGTGACGTTATGGTCGTCCATATACTTTCTGATGTTTTCATTGTTATATAGCCCACCTATAATTTCATCTGCAGTGGGTCTTTGACCAATATCTCTAACGTACGTTTCTGGTGAGATATTGTATTGCATAATCAAGTGAGGGTACAGACTGTTTAAGTCAAACGATACAACCCAGTTATGTAATCCAGTTTGTGGATCCTTAACGTAAGCACCTTCTACTTGAAAATCTTTATCAACTTGCTCTTTAGGTGGAACAATAATATTCTTAGCATACAAATAGTTGTGAATAATAACGTCCCACATACGCACAGACGTCAACGAGTCTACCAAGTTGACCCCAGCATCGTATGCAATTGTACATGCTTGCTCAATTAGCTTCATCTTGTCATCTAGTCGTTCAACAAGCACAACGTCTTTGATGTTATAGTCTAGGAACTTTTGATAGTCTTGTTTGTATAGTTCATTAAGCGTTCCGTACTCACTATAGTCTAATTTCTTCTCACCTAATTCTGCTTCACCAATGTAATCTAGTGCATAGCTTTCTTGCTGCGAATATGTAAACTTTTTGTATAGATTCATATAATCAAGAACCGTGACACCAATAATATCTTTTGCGTTAGGCGTGTTATCATTGTTAGCTCTTGATGCAGCTGTAGGAATATGTCTATCTCTAACCATGCCCCAAGGTGAAAGTCTATCTGCTGCTTCTTTACCAACTCTACGTCTAATTCTATTAACAGTGTAAGGAATATCGAACATCTCAATGTTCCAACCTGTAACAATATCTGGATTACATCTTACCCACAGTTCAATGAACTTTAGAAGTAGATCGGTTTCTGATGAACATTTAATGTAGATGTCATCACCGCTAGGCTTGTATTCATCTAAACCAAGGATGTATGATTGATTCTTGCATCTTACAGCAATTGACAGAATATCTTTATCAGCTTCTGCTATGTTAGGAAATCCTTCATCGGACTTGGTCTCAATATCAAAGTTGAATACGGTAAGCTGATTTACATCAAAGTCTCTTTGCGGATATTCTTCATTGATGTATGCATAAGCAAATTGTTGCATGCCATAGATTGGCTTGTTTGATATATTGTTATGCTCTTGAATATAATTACGAGCTTCTCTAATACTGTTGAACATCTTTGGTTCAACGTTCTCGCCTTTAATAGTTTTGAATGGCGTCTGTTTTACAGTGCTAACAAACAATGTAGGCATGTATGGAACTTCACGTTGTTTCTGTACGCCATCTTCAATGTATCGTTCAAGAATTACATTGTTGTTTTGAACTATGTTTGTATAAAACTTCATGAATTTTTAACTCTATCCCTTAAGCTGCTTGTACTGAATGAATGATCTCTGCTATTATACACAATATCAACATTGTTGTCAACGCAGTAGTCCTTTCCAGTAAAATCTTTATCGACATAATCGCTGCCTATGATTCTAACATCAATAGGTAACGTTTTTAGTATGTCAAGAACATCAGCTTCTGTATTATAAACAACGACTTCGTCAACAAATCTACATGCTGTAATTTGTAACTGCCGTTCAAAGATAGATTGTATAGGTTTATTTTTCTCAGGTCTATCGACTGAGGGATCATTCTGTAATCCGACGATAAGATAATCGCATACTTGTTTTGCTTCAGCTAACATTGCTACATGACCAGCATGTAGCAGATCCATACAGCCAAACGTAATGCCTATTTTACCTTTATCGCTAACGTCACCGTTAAGCCATTTTAGCATTTAGTCCTCTATAATATAACTGATGTCATAACCACCTTTTCTATCTGTCCACAGATCCTCTTGAATATCTATTGGTTCTGCTTCAGACATTAGATTATAAAAGTCATCATACTTTTCAGGTGGAACATCATCACTTTCAGCAATTATGTCATAAACGTCATCTTCTGTAAGATTACATTCACTTAGTAATTCTTCATCTAAATCATACTCACGGATGATATCCATTTGATGGTGTTCAATTTTTTTAATTTTCATTCTTGAATAAATGTTGGATCAGTTTCTTGTAGAATCTGATTTAGGTTTCCTAACTTATCTACTGCTTCACTATACTTGCTAAGTTCAATTTCAATAGCTTGTACAATTTCTGGGTGTTCACCGATACCAACAGAATCTTTTTTGTAGACTTCTATATTGGCTCTAGCTACAGCCATATCACCTTCTAATTTTTTCTTAAGTGCTTGTAATAACATTTTAGACATTTTCCAACCTTACCATTAAACGCTCAGCTCTATTGGTCACTTGCTTGTGCCATCTACTGTCGCGTCCTTCTTTAGCTGCTTCGTTCCAGTCACCTTCACGAATTGCTGCTTTGAAGTTATTAAATTGGTTCAGTCTCGTGTACCCAAGATTGAACATCATGTTTGCTACTACTCTTTGGACTTCTTCTGGCATCTCTCTAAACTCTGCAAACATTTTTACACAGTCTGATTCAACCCAGTTCATGTCCTGTTGGAAAGCCTCTTCGATTCTCTTTTCAGAGACTGGTGCGTCTACGGGTAGTCCTTTTTCTGGATCCGTATCCTTTACGAGATGACCAATTCCAAACGTTGGATAACCAAGATGGTCAAGGTATATCTTATTGACTACCCCTTCATCAAGTTCAATTTCTTCTCTAAGTTTTTGCATGTCCATGTTTTCTTTTTCCTTTTCTTACTTTCTTGCGATCGATCGCAAGTTTAATCACTTTATTCAGTCTTCCTGACTTCATAAATTTATGAATTCTCTCTAACATATTTGTCCTCCTTGTATGCGAAATATTACGGTATATAAAAGTATATATGCCCACACAAAGAAGGGGGCTACTAATAGCCCCCAGTTTAAGTTATTTCCTATTTAAGGTCAACGTTACTTGATAGTGAACTTCTTGGGTTTTTCCTCTTCAGGAATTACTTTAGATAATTCAACCAACAGAATACCGTCTTTATAAGATACTCCTTTAACATCAACATGCTCAGCTAATGCAAATGTTCTTTCAAAAGAACGAGCTGCAATACCTTTATGCACATACTCTTTAGCATCCTCTTTTTCAGATTTTGCTGTGATGGTTAATGATCCATCTTTAAGAGTGATATCAAAGTCGCTTTTAGCGAATCCGGCAGCTGCAATTTCAACAAGGAAGTTTTCCTCATCCACCTTTACAATATTGTAGGGCGGGTAGTTACCTGTTGTAGTTGCGTGCAGTTTATCTAATTGGCGAAAGGCTTCATCAAAGCCAATACCAAACGGTCTGAAACGACCAAAGGGTTCTTCGTAGATTGTCATGTTTCCTCCTTTTCTAAGCGAAGTTTAATTTCGAGCCTCTTATGAGCACTCGTTATTATTTATATTATCTCTCCCAATAAGATTTAAAATCAACTACTTTTCGTTAACAAACTCGTTAAATTGTTTTGCAACTGTGATTATATCAGCAGAGTTAATACCACTTAAGCAATCCATAGGATAGTCAGGATAGTTCACATCCTTTTCATCCAGTGCTCTTGATACTTGTGCGTGATAGTAATCGATCTTCCTATAGTTATTATCTTGAAGAAGTTCTTGTGCTTGCTTTAACAAGTCTGCTCGGATTTCAAATCCAGATTTTGGTGTCGACATAATTTCCTCCTGTGTGTATGTGTGTTAATGTCAATAGGTCGGGCCAGGAACATCGCTCGCAGGCCGGCCAAGTGGATGGACCTGACCCTATTTTCGTTTGCCAATATTATATTTGGCAACCAAATTCCAATCACCCTTTTGAGAGTGAGGAATAATTTTGATAGAACTTATACTGTCAGCTGGCTGTGTCATTTGTTTATTAACAATTTCTACAAGGTTCCATTCTTCTAGTAAAAGCGCTATCGTATTTCGTCTTGATATATCATCAAAATTAAAATCAGATGCTTTACCATCTAACGAAAATAATTCTTTAAAGTGAACGATATAATATTGTCCCTGCTTATGTAAAATATGGCATGATTGATATAAGGTGTTTGTCTTTTTAGATGCCACACCTATACGTGTCAAAGTTTCTTTGACTTTAAGGAAGTCTTCTGGGTCCTTAAGTTTAATTTCAATTAAGCTAGTTATGTCTATCATTTTCAATACCGCGAGTAACCTTTTCTCTTATTTCTTGAAGATTCTCTTTCGAAAGTACGGTGAGAGCAATTTTAGCTTTAGATGGTGAATAGTTGAAATATTGTGAAATCATTTCTATATCATCATTACTATCTGCTTTCGCCCACTTCGCAAACCTTTTCTTTTTTCTAAGAGTATTTAGGTAAAACTCATATTGAAGTTTATTGTCTAAAAAGTGAAGACGGTTAATCTCATTTGCATATAATAATGTGTCTGTGTGATATGATAACGCTTTATTTGTTAAATATGGGACATAACTTTTCTCTGCAAGGTCATCATTCTCTGTACCTCGCATCATATTTTTCTTTGTAAAGTTTATGCTGTTAACAAAATCAAAAGGTTTCATTGTAATCCAGTACTTCTGTGTATAAGTTTAATTCTTTAAATAGGCTTTCATAGTGCGTCGTATCTTTTGGTAAACACTTACCGCTAAATCCTCTACCATGATGTCCAGGAACATCAAAGTGCGTTGTACCTAATGTGCCATCAGAAATTAAAAGTTCTTTGATATTGTTATATTCAACGCCTCCAAACTTCTGACACAAATCATATAACATATTAGCTTGTGCTACTTTAGCTGCCAACATAGCATTACGTGACATTTTAAATAACGATGCTTCACCCAATGTAGTAGTTTTTATTTTTCTACCACAAAGAGCAAATAGATCATTAGGGATGTGAAATCCAACCCCAAGAATTATTTGCGTACTGTTATCAGTATCCTCTTTCCAAGTCTTTTCTCTTAGAAACTCAGGCCATAAAATAATACGTTTAATACTATTTAAATGATTAACTTGTTCAGGTCCTACTGTACTTCTTACAATAGGCTTACCAGAACAACTATTCAATGCATCTATCACATATGAGATATCAAGTTTACGATCTTGTTGAGGAGTAGGAACGCATATAAATGTATAGTCTACTCTATCCCAATCTTCAACCCATAAGTCCATTGCTGGATCTTGAATTTGAATATCTGTAACATTAGAACAATAAGTTTTTAAGAAATATTCTGTTGCTTTACCAACAAACCCATATCCCATAATTGCTACTTTGATTTGCATATCTTATTCCTCTACATACTCCGGTGCATCTACTAATGCTTGCTTGGCTTTTTCCAGTACTTGAGTAATTTTTCTCTTACAAGCTCTACAAGTATACCCATCGAGGTTTTGATCATGCATCACATGATACCATTGATCAATCTGATCCTTGACCCCCTCGACACCAACCTTCTCTACGTAAGGCATATTGTCTCCTATTTAAATTCGATTTCTGCCATCACTTGCGTTAAGAACGCAACTAAGTTAATTTCTTGGTCAGCTACAAAGGCAGACTTGTATTGATACTCACCAATAAGTAAGACCAATTGAGGTATAGACTTTGGATCTATTTTCTCACTGGCATGGTCATACAGTTGTCTCATAATACTTGTTGGATCACTATCTAAGTTCTGTGCAACCCACTTTCGCATGTCGCTGAACTTCTTCTCTTTTAGCAGGGCTAGAAGCGAATTAAATGCGTTCTGAGAGGAGTTAGCTAGTAATCCTGTATCAATGATCCCATTCACGGAATAGCGCTGTAACTCGTTTAAAACACGTCTCCAATCAGGAAAATGTCTCTGAATAATCTCAGCTAACACTTTCTCATCATACTTAACTTGTTCTTGGTCGAGTATTGATTTCACTCTAACAAAGAAGTCACCAGCAAGTTTAGGTGCTAGTTTTCTTGGAAATGTAAAGTCAATAACACTACAACGCGAATGTAGTGGATCAATGATTCTGTTCTTGAAATTGCATGTTAGTATGAATCCACAGTTTTTAGAATATTCTTCCATAAAGTTTCTAAGAGCGGGTTGTGTGGATTGTGGATTAAGGTAATCAGCCTCATCCAATATTACGTACTTACGTCCCTCACTAAACGATACTGTTGTAGCAAAGTTCATTATCTCTGTTCTTAGCGTATCAATGTTACCATGCAATGAACCATTAACTACAATGTAGTCAGCATCAAGTTCATCTAACATAGCTTTTGCCACTGTCGTTTTACCAACACCAGCAGATCCTGATAACAATAAGTTAGGAATGTTTTTATTATCGATGAACTTTTGGAATGTATTCTTTAATTCGTCTGGTAAAATACAATCTGCTAGTACACCGGGGCGATATTTCTCCACCCAAAGATAATTTTCTAGCATAGGCCTACTCGAACGATGAACTATGTTGTTCTGTTGCAATCCAATAAGTCAGTTGAGGAATAGATTGAATCTCAACTTTCTCATCCTTCCATGTTTTATTGTTCATGGAAGTAAACTTAGCGATACCTTTGCTGGACAACTGGACTGTGTAGTCCATATTCATTAGCTTAAGGTTCTCCAATTTGAACACAGCCTTGAATACCTTGCCACTAGCATTGTTATCTACAACAGTCGCATACTTGTCAGCTGTTGGATTCTTGCTACTGATTGCTTCAATGTTGATTGTGGATCCATCACTTGTGATTGCAATCTCTGGTAAGGACATAACACTAGCTGCTCTCATAGTATTGTTAATGTCATTCCAAGTAAGATTGACTTCAACATCTACAGAAGGTAGTTCTACTTCCTTAGCTGGAGGGGTAACAATCATTTGCGGATCCGCAAACGTATAGTTCAGAGTTCTTTTGGCATCTCTGATAGTAACATATTTCTCATTGAAGTCCAACTGAGGTTGGTCAAAGAGAGTTAGTGCACCTAGGAATCTAGGCAGCTCATAGAAACAACCAGCTGCTGGAATGGTATCAGGCAACTCAGCTCTAGCCATAATAGACTTCTGAGGCGAGATTGTCTTCAACACATTCCCTGGTTGCAATTCAATCCCTGTGTTAATAACAGAGAATGATTTTAAGACGTTAATAGTACTTTCACTCAATTTCATAATATAATTTCCATTTAATATACAAACACTAAACTTAGTGCTGTAAAATCACTGTCAAACCCATCTTTATAATCGGCTTGTCCATAACTAGCATGCATGAAGATATTGTCAGTAAACTTGTACCCAATACCTACAGCTGCTCTATCTACACTGTCCCTAAACGTAACCCCTGCAATCCCGTACACTCTTTCACCGTATACTGGATATACACCTCGTACATTAATGATGTCTTCCCCTACAGTGACAGTACCATATTTCCATGATTTGCCAATTGCAAAGTCAGTCATTGACATCTTGTTACCGATGTCAGGATTAATAGACATTTCATACCCTTCGACAGTCCAACCTTGTAAGTTCTGTACACTTACCATTTGTTGGTTGACGTGAGCATCAATCTCGCCAATAGGAGTATCTAATGTTTCTGTACCCCATGTTAGCATTGTTGTTAAAATTAAAGATTCAAACATAAATTGTCCTACATTGCTTTGTTCTTGCCTACCTTTCCAGGATCAGCAGTTGCTGGAGCTCCAATGGACGCTAAGTCTTTCAACGATCCACCGAATACAAAAGAACCCATGTGTTGAAGTTCCATCCAAGGACACAACCATACTTTAATACCAATGTTTCTTGCCCACTGACAGAACATATAGTCTTCAGACAAGTATCGATTAGAGTATCTCTTACCTTCAATAGCAGATGTAGTCTTGTCTTTAACAAACTCTATAACCTGCTCAGGCGTAGCTTCTGCATTCTCTTTGTAAAATGCTTCCAGTTCATTAGTAACATTAAGTTGCTTATCATCAATTACTGCATCAAAGAATGCTGTAATCTCTCTTGATCCATCAAAGTGTTGAGTTCTTACATGATCAGGCTTGTAGAGCATATTAGGATACGCATCTGCAAACTTTTGCAATGTAGACTTCTTGAACATCATGAAACCAGTACCACCTTCTAACACTTCAGCAGGTTCACTAATTTTAATCTCATTTCCACCTTCTGCAGGATTAAATACATAATCTCCAACAAACTTAGAAAGGATCTCTGGATCATCATCAGCAACACCTTGGTTAACTGCATGAGTAATCTTTTCCCATGAAATACACTTTTTAGGGTACGGACCACATAAGATGTCATATGGACACTCAGGGTCTTCATGATCCATCATTGCTAACATAGTAATAATATCATTAGGATTGAATGCTATGTCACTATCAATAAAGATCATGTGTGTTGCGTCAGACCTTAAGAACTCATCAACGCAATAGTTACGTGCACGAGTAATCAAACTCTCATTGAACAAATAGTAAAACTTAGCAGGAATTTTGTAATGCATACAAAGTGCAGATAAGTCATTACTTGATTTAGTGAACATACCTGCGCATTGTCCACCATACATTGGTGTTGCAATAAACAACGAACGTTTTTGCAACTCTTCTATTTTAATATTAATTTCCATACTTCTTATCGTGCTCCTTTCCGAGTCCGTAATCACCATCATACATTGATAGTGTCTCTGCTTCAAACATTAAGAACTGTGCTACTCTCGTACCTTTCTCAATCTTAGCTGGGCCACCTTCGACGTGAAGTGCACCAGCCATTACTCCATGGTAGCCTGAATCGTATAGACCACTAGTAATGAAGAGACCATTTCTGTTAAGGGTCGATCTAGTGATCACCCATCCTGCATACCCTTCTGGAATCTTTACAATATTCTCCATTAGGATTTCATACGTTCCTGGCTCTAAGTAAAAATATCCATCATGTGCTTCTACTTCCCAAGATCCTCTATGCTTCTTTGTGTTTTCAGATATCTCAAACTGTTTATCTTCTAGTCTGAATATCTTATCTACTCTCAAGTCGACAGCATTAGGTTGGCTGTCTCCTTCTTGTACGTTAGTCAAAAGAGGCTCACTAGAAACCCATTTAGACAGTATATGCCTCATACTCATTTTGTTTTCTCCTGTGTAAAGTGCCACAACAGAATAGTATAATGAATGATCTTCATTAGGTCTTTTTTATTATAACCATCCTTCTTACCATACCTCATAGCGTACTTAATAATATTTGAATGACAGGCTTCTTTCTCTTGTCCCATCTGTTTCCAAACATCAATCGTTTGGATTTCTTCGTCCTTAGTACCAGCCTTCTCATTAACATAATGAGCAGAATAAGTAGATTCAATGTACTTACCTACTTCTGCTAGTATCTTATCTTCGTCAAATCTATACTTCATAATTTTTCACTTGCATTAAATCTTTCAACTAGATTGTCAATATATGCAACGTTACGTCTTGCACAATCAATGAGGTTATCATCTTCTGTATCGAAGTTAAAGTCAACGTGCTTCTCAAACTTACCCTCGAAAAGTCCTGTTGGGGATCCATCAAACTCAATTCCGTTTAGTCCAGCCCAAACTCCAGCACTAGAATCCCAAGTGTCAATACTAAAATTACGAAGTAGTGAAATTTCATTTGGACCGTCAACCATTCCAAGGAAGTGAATTTTCTTACCATTTGCTTTAGCAAGTTGTAACAGGTTTCTATCATAGAGCTCATTCATGAATTTCCATCGAGAGTTAAATCTTTGTAGTTTGTTTCCTACTTCACATCTATATGCATTAGGTACAGCAAGAATACTAATACCAATATAATCAATAAGAGGACTTGATGCTGCCCATGCAAATGAAGTAATTAAATCTTCTAAGTCACCAACGTCACTCTGAGGCACAAAGAAAGTACCAAAGCCATTTTCTTTAAACACTGGCGCGTATCTTTTAGCATCATCAATCCCTACCATAGAAGGCATGCTTGGATGATCTGGTAATACAATATGAGTAGCGTTAACTTTTTTTGCAAGCTCTACTAGCTTTTCTGGATCAAACATAGGCAACTGAGCTTTGTACAACTCAAATGCACTATTGTCCATAATGTTGAGGAACGGTGTCCCCATTGTTTCTGCTTCTTTTTGTTCACCGAGATAGAAGTCAATGTATTCTTGATTGCCCTCTTCGATGATGTGTGCTAATGTAAGGTGTGCTGTACGATTAGTTGTGATTACTTTATCTAGCAGTTTGTTAGGTGCAATATGACAAAATCTCATAATATAATTTCTCCATGATATAATTAATCTTTCTGTGGCACTCCAGCTTTACCTGACGATGTAGGTCCATCGCTCTTAGGTGTTATCTCGTCAGCATATCTGACGTCCCACTTTTTATTTTTTAGGTCTTCAATCTGATCGTTAGTTAGATTAGTACCTGGTCTCAAAAACCCCATAGCATTTTTGCCACAGGACTTCACTTCCCATTGATTGCCTGAGGCGTTTCCTCTACATACAATAGTGTTCGGTTTAAGTTGTTCTTGTTCCAAGAAATCGGAAAATTTTTGCATACTAATTCCATATTAACCTGCACCCGTTCTCGTTGTCTTCTGAAACTTCTATAGCGAGACCTCTGCCAGGATACTTGTCTTGTATGTATTTAGCTAAATCTTCAGCTATCATCTCGCATGATTTGTAATCTAATTGCAATGTGTTTTCGTTGTAGAGAGACTCTAACTCTCTTTTGAATAGGATGAACTCAACATCTCTATCGTCGTGGAACACTTCCAGTTCTACTCTGAAATGGAATATGTGTCTGTGCGGATACCCTAGAAAACTAACATCTGCTAGCTTAGGGTCTTCTAGTGCGGCGGGATATTTGTGGATGCCTTCTTTCTGAAATGTCACCCATATAAAACTTTGCTCTGTAGTCAAATTATTTCTCATCATCTTTCCTCGGTTTAGGAACCATTCTGAATGTACATGCTGGACTTCCGTTAATGATAGGCATTCCAAACTCATCGTATTCGATTGACTCCACGGTTACTCTTTTGTTTTTAAACTTACCTACCATAATGGTATCGCCTACTTGTACATCCAATTCAATCACACGTACTCCACTGGCCCATAAATGTAATATTCAGTATCTGTATGTTCATAACCATTTTCTTCTAACCATGTAGAATAATAAAAGTCATCATCAGTCTCTTGTGCTTCTTCTAGCAATTCACAATCGCCTTCAAAATCTACACTAATACCATCAAAGGTACCATGCATCTCTACATCTGAAAATTCTTGATACAGATTTATCTCTGTACCATCTTTACAATTAAAGTAATCTTGAAGTAGTCTAGCTTCCTTTAGGCTGTCGCATGTAATTTGAAACTCCCCGTTTCTCCAAAGAGTCGTTACTGTAATTTCATTATAGTTTTCATCTTCATATCTTTCAACTTCAACTAGACTCTTTTTATTCTTTGCGCAAACTAATACTGGTTTATCAATAGGGATCATGATAGTATTCCATATCCTCCAACTGATACAGCAATAGCATTCCAAGGATGCAATGACTCTTCATGAGATGCAACAACACTAAAGTCATCAATCTTACCTTTGTCAACCCAACCGTCCAATGCTTCGTGTACAATTCTAACAGCATCTTCTGAGAACAATAAGTTAGCACCATTTAATTCTGCAAACGCTTGCTCGTCTCTTCTCTTAACAACAATCTGTACTTCTGTAGGAATATACTCTCTACACAGATCAACTAAATCTTCAATCCAAACAATATTATCGTTGCTTCTATTGAATGCTACTTTAACTTTGAGAATTGATCTTTGACTATGTGCGTTAGCAGCCGCTTGTCTCTTCGTGCGCGCGTCGTGCGCCAACTCGAAAGAACAAGGACAAGTACTAGAATACACATAATCAATAGTAAGAAACCATCTATAATCTCCATCACGATATTGACCCTCTAATTCTGTCTTGTATGCAATATGTCCTTTAAGCCCTTTTGATCTAAGTGCTTCTTGGTACATAGGATATTTAAATCTAAGTTTACAATATGCATTCTTAGATCCTTGCTTTTCGGCTAGCTCTTTGATAGCTGCTTCCATACCATCTAATGATAGTTGATCTTTGATCTTCTCATGCATAATGAGATATAGTCTTGATAGGTTAAGACCTTTAGCCATTGGATCATCCAAAGAACAATATAGACTAGCTTCTGCTTGGAGAAGTTTATCTTCGCCACCACTACGACTTCTCAATCTTACAGGTAAATCTACAGGCGCAATACCAACTTTCTTAAGAGGCACTCTCGCTCCAGGTAAGACTGGATCAATTTGAGGATCTGGTAAATCGTCAGTGTAAAAGTCTTCATCATACGTGAAGATCGTATCTGGCATTTTCTTTGAATAATCTATATTAGGCATTTATTGGTTTCTCCATATTGATACATGTTGCGGAGTTAGACTCGTGTTCTCTAACTGTAACACTTTCAACCCAACATCTATCTCCATACTTGTCTGCTATTATACTAGATGCTTTATCAAAAGTCAACTCTGCAAATCTCTCACAACCAACAGCATCAACTAATCGCATATCAATAAGGTTTCTGTCTTCCAAAAGTAAAACAGTATCCATCTCTGGATCATCTTTAGCAACTAAGTAAGTATGATCAAACATATGCTTTAACCATTCTTTTAGTTCTTTTAGACCACCAAAGTCTACTACCCAATTCTTTTCATCTAAATCTTTTGATCCAAATATAAGTTCAAATTGAAGAGCATAACCATGTATTAGATTACAATGACTATCTGCTCTCCATTGTCTAAATGCACAGCTGTGGCCAGTGCTGTGTGTATAAGTTTTGCCACTCAAAAATCTCTTCTTCATTACTTTTTGCTCCAAACATAATTTACTTTTCTTCGATCAAGTTCACGAATACACTTGACTCTTAACTTTTTGTTTATCCCTGTCTTGTTTATTGTTTCAAACAGCTCGTCCACTGTTTTCTGTTTAATATAGTTATGGGTAAATTCAAACGTCTTTCCTCTACCTTTTATAAACTTTCTTGCTGATTTTCCAAACTTCACTGGCATGATCTTATTATTCTGTAACTCCTATATAACTGAAAACATTTTGCGGATCCTTTGCAGCTTGAGGCCAATCGCTTTCAGGTGGTATTGCATTTCCACTGATAGATATTCTAACATCACCACTAACATTTTTCTTAGTAAAGTGAGGGACGAAGTCAGGAAATATAATCAGTGTTCCTACTTCGGGCTGCTCCTCCATCATTACTTTCTTACAACACACATCAAAAGTCCACACAATATTTCCACATTTAGGACTTGTTTTACTATAGTATACCCAAGAGACACCAGGTGGATTACTTGGGTTGGCATGTGAATGATACATTGTTGATTCATTTGGAAATAATATATGTGCCCATTGTTGCTGTGTTTTAAAATAAGAGTTAACGTTATTCTTAATTACTTTATCTACTTTTTCAAGCAAAGTCTTGCAAGCAGGATTGTCTGTAGGAAAGAAGCTATCTTCTTGAAACGTATTACCGATAGCATCATCTAGCTTCATATCTTTTCTTGCTAAGACTACCTCGTTGATAGCATCGTTATCAATACCATCTAATTTTGTTACATACTTGCCCATTAATATAAGTGGTGAAAACATTTTATACTCCTATCTCATTACCATAAAGGTATGTGTGAACCCTAGCAGATACATTGTATCCTCGGCTCTGTGCCATCTTAGCTACATCACCATCGCACAATGCTTGTCCTTCAAGTGTTGCACCTACAGGCATTATCCACACCGGCCAGTCCACGCCAGCTGCTCTAAACTGGCTAATAACATCATCTAATTCTTCCCATTGTTCTTTCTTAGGTCCTAGTACAAACTTGAGCTGTCCATGTGGAATGTCTGTATGTGTCCTATTGTTTCTTCTCACCATGTCATTGTACTTAGCTACAAAGTCTGGTTTGATAGCTCTCTTTGGATCTTCACCTGATACTGTAAATAGTTTAGGTGAGCAGGATATAAATGGACGAGGTGTGAATACACCAGGATTGCCTACATAGTTAAAGAAGTCATCTGTAAGCTCTTGTGTACCATTAGTTTCCCATGTTACATCCATTGGCTTCCATCCTACTAAATTACCTCTAAACTTCTCGCCCCATATCTCAACAAAGGCTTTCTGTGCATGCTTCATTAATGGTTCGCCACCAGTAATACATAAGTGAGTCGTCTGTCCTGACACCGGATGTGTCCACATGCCTTCAGGATTATACTCGTTCTTATTAGCATCTGTTAATAAGGCACCAATCTCTCTTGCTGTATGTTTATGCTGTAAGTGTTTAAACTTCTTAGACCACGAGTATGATGAGTCACAGCCCTTCTCCCATACAGGCAAGTCTTCTATCTTAGTGATATCTTTTACTTCAATTGATTGGTATGGTAGGTCATATGTATCTGGATTAGTCGGGTCATCTTGACCAAACCCATCGCATTGTAGATTGCATAAGAAGAACCTCAACCATGTACTAGGCACACCGGTATAGTATCCCTCTCCTTGAATCGAATGAAATATTTCTGAATATGCTATTGGTCTCATTTATTTTTTACCTTCTTAAGGTCCCTGGTACGCTTTCTCAATTGACGTAAAAGTTTCCTTTGTTTATCTTTAGCTCTTTGTAGTACAAGATCGCTAACGCCTTCCATAAAGTTGCCACCCTCAAGATGTTCTAACTCATGCTGAAAACATCTAGCGCTCATACCATTAAATTTCTTTACACAAGGGTTGCCATATGGATCCATAAATCTAACTCTTATCATTTCTGGTCTTCTCTTCTTGAGATAGAAACCAGGGAATGTTAGACAACCTTCATCTAACAAAATATCTTCACCAGCAGAAGCAGTAATCGCTGGATTGAAACAAACAAAACCAGGCTCTCCTTCCATTACGAATACACGATATGGTAATCCTAATTGATTAGCTGATAAACCTATCCCTCCATAGTATCTCATATGAGCTAACATATCTGTTCCAAGCTCTACTGGATCTACAGGCGGATTGTTGAAATCAAACTTCTCTAGTTTAGTTCTCAGCAATGAATGTGATGATTCAACTAGATTATACTTTTTCTTAAATTCTTTATCTGTCATTCTGCAATCCTTGAGAAGTTCTTATGCTTCTCGAATCTAACTACATTAGAAAACTTATCGAGAAGTTGGTCTGTCTTGTGAGATATTATAACGATACTTGTATCTGAAGTCAACTCTTTTATGATTTTTAAGAACTCATCTGTACCTGATGCATCGAGACTGCTATCAAAAATCTCATCCATGATCAGTATATTAGTAGATGCACTGTTCTTTAACTTAGCAATGGCTCTCCATGTAAACAATAACGATAGGTCAATCCTCATCTTTTCTCCTTCAGAGAATGATGCGTATGCAAAATCGTCTCTATGACGTGACCTAATTGTTTCTTTGAAGTCTTCATCCAAATGGAAGTCAACAAAGAATTCCATAGCAGCTAAGTATTTGTTAATTAGCTTGTTCATCACAGGAACATATTGTTTAATAATTTTTGATTTAATACCTGTGTCTTTCAATAACACTTGAGCAGTATTAAAAACAGTCTGTTGTTGTCTTAGTGCAACTTTTCTCTTTTGAGTTATTTCTAACTCGTCCGTGAGTTCTTGAACCTTAGTAGCTGCATGGTCTGAATTGTTGTTCTCCGAAGTGCTCTCTTCAACTTCCTTCTCCATACCCTCAATAACCGAATTGATGGATGAGATTTCTGCTTTAAGACGGCCTGCATTTCTTTCTGCTTCCGTAGCCTCATCCTGTATTCTCTTAAGATCTGATATTCTAGCGGACTGAGTTTGGATTTGTGTCTCAAGTTGCGTAAGACCTGTTTCTGTCTCCGTGATAGAGGAGTCAGTCTCATCTGTGACTTGTCTTTTGAACTCGTCATCAATTTCTTGTCCGCACGTCGGACAGTCGCTGTTGTCTTCATAGAACTTTAATTGCCTTTTCAGTTTAGTAATCTTGGACTCAATTTGTCCTTCAAGTGCAATCAATTGTTGCACACGTTGAGAAACAGACTCTAACGGTGCACACTGCTCTAACAACTCTTTTGCATGACCTTCAACAAGAGCTAGTTCTGATTGTAACTCAGATACCTTATCTTGTTTTTCTTTAATCTGTAGCTTGATCTTATTTAGCTGTTGTTTCTTATCTTTAGCAATATCTTCAAGATATTGATTTTGAATTGTAATTTTTTCTTCTAACAGATTCACATCATAATCTACCTGTTGTAGCTGTGATCTATTGTCTGCTAGCTTGTCTTTTAACAAAGAAGCCATGGTACTAAAGATTTGAATGTCAAGTAAATCTTCAATCACTGTTCTTCTATCAGCTCCAGACAATTGCATGAAAGGGACGAAGTTTCTACTACCTAAAACTACAATCTGTGTAAATGATTTGTAGCTCATTTTTAGGATACTTTGTTCTAGTACTTTCTGATAGTCTTTTGTATGGGCATCTTGGTTTAGTAGATCGCCGTTCTGATAGACCTCAAATAGTCTTGGTGCGTGGCCTCTCACTACTTTATAGTGATTACCTCCAACCTTAAATTCAACTTCTACCTTTAGGTGCTTCTTATTAATTGAATTAACAAGTTGAGGATTGTTAACTTTTCTAAACGGCTTCATGTACAATGCATATGACAATGCATCTAAGAACGTAGACTTACCAGCTCCGTTCTCTCCAATGATTAATGTATCTTTATGTTTATTGAGGTCTAACTCACACCAACTATTTCCATACGATAGAAAATTCTTCCATCGAACCTTTTCAAATATGATCATAAATTTAACTTACTTGCAATGCTTCTTGATATAACTCTCTTAAAAGTTTTTGTAGATCAACCCTGTCATTCTTTATGTCTAAATTAGTAACATAGTTATCTAATATTGTTAATGTATCTTCTGCTTCATCAACGATGTCTGCATCGTCTTCAACATCTAAGTGTAAGTGGTCTTGGACCACTTGAATGTTCAAAGGATCGGATCCTTCTAATTTTTCTATGTACAAATCAAATAATGTAGGATTGTCTTTATTCTTAATAATAACCTTAACTACTTTGCCTTTGTAATTCTCAAACTGTTCTGTCTGTTTTAACAGACCGTGCATATCTAATCCAGTATCATCATACCACACTTTATGAAACATTGTATGAGGATTAGGTATAAATTCAATTGTTCTTGAGTCTGTGTCTAGTATATGAAATCCTTTTTGATCGTTGTAGTCACTCCAAGTCATCTCATACGGACACCCAAGATAGTTAACATTGCCATTAGTTGACTTGTGGTGATAATGTCCGCTGCAAACTAGGTCAAATTTCTTTAGCCAGTTGTCCGATATACCGTGATCAATAAATCCACCTTTATACATTTGGTACCCTGCTAACTCTAGGTGACCTAGTAGTATTTGTGCAGTAGTTTTATCTGCCATAACAAACGTTTCTTCTTCATTTGCATCACACACCCATGGAACCAACATTATTTCTGTGTTGTCCATTTCTATCACTTCAGGTCTAACATATGTTGTAATGTTTGGATACTCTTCTAGCAGCAAGTCTATTGAATTAACTTCTAAGGTATTTTTATAAACTGAATCATGGTTGCCAACAATAACATGCAGATCAATTCCAGCATCATGCAACGGTTGAAAGAACATTTCCTTTGCTCTTTTTAATGAGGTAAAGCTAATATACTTCCTACGATCAAAAGTGTCCCCAAGATCAATAACAGTATCAATTCCACGCTTCTTGATTTCAGGAAAGAATACATTGTCATAAAATTTTTGGAAGTGGTCGTGTACTCTTTTAGAGTCATTTCTTGCTCCAAAATGCATGTCAGTGATTAACGCCACACGCATTATACATACTCCCCAAAAATAGGTAGCTTATTTATCAGTTGTTTCGTCATCTACAAAATTCTCGAGGCCTTTCTTCTTCTTCCTAGCCTGTTTCTTTTCTTCTTCTTTTCGTTCAAAGTTTTCTACAAAGTCAACCATGTAAGGAGTTTCTAGATTAACATATGCTCCTTGATCACCCTGCGCCCCAGCATCACTATGTGATGCTAATTCATCTAACACTAGACTTCTTTCTAATGTCTTGTGTTTAATATACAGCTGCTTTTTCTCTCTTTGAATTCTTCTTAAAAAAGCATAATAAATTATCTGTGTGAAGTATGCAAAAGGATTGTCCGACTTATCTGGTTTAAAGTTTTGTATGTAGTTTATGCAATTTTCAATACCGTCGCTTATCATTTCATCACGGTACGTGTAGTTAATGAAGTTAGGTTTTGTTGATAGACGGGTTGAAATCTTAAGCAAGCACTCCCCAATGTACTCTGGAATTCTTGGCTTGTCGTCGCCAGACTCATCTGCTTCTTTTACTGCATTCAGATAGTCTACCATCTCTGCATATAGTTTTTTGTTGTCTACGTAATGTTCGGATCTTTTCTTAGGCATTAGTGTATTGTAGTATTAGATTCTGGCTCATTCATATTATCAGTTTCTATTACATTTTCTCCTGTTAACTCATCTAGTTTATGTAAAAGCTCATCTAACTTTTCTTGGTTATCCAAGTGGTTCAATTCCCCTTTGTTATTGATAAACTTCATGTAGTGTTGTATAGCATTCTCCTCTAAATCAACTTCTAAGGCAACGATGTTCTTGCGATTAATAGTGGCTTTGTTCTCTTTTGTGAACATTAGCCAATGTGATACTGTCATCATTGGACCCATTGCTGTCTGTTGTTTGTGAACTACGACAGGATTATGAACAATGATATCTAAGGGATTGGATCCTTGTTGTACTTCAGCTATCAATTCTTCACCGCTAATTAATTTGATACACGCTATTGTCATTTTTTCAGATCCACTTTGTATATTTTGTAATCAAACTTTTCTTCGTTATACATTTTAATACGTTCCGCAAAATGTTCTAACGTGAAGTTTCGTTTAGATTTCCATTGTAGGTTATCCGCAATGTCAAACAAAGTGGCTTGTTGTTTATTGTCACCTCTTCGAAGTCCTCTACCAATAGATTGCAATACTCTAATCCTGGACTTACTCGGAGAGCTGAATATAATATTGTGCAGGCGTTTAATGTTAACACCAGTACTAAAAGTACCAAAGCTCGCCACAATGATTGCATTGTCTTCATTTTCTACAATGCCTCTTATATCTTCTCTAGCTTGACCGTCGACTTCGCCTGAGACAAAAAACACTTTTCTATCTTTGTCTACAGAGTCTTTAATCTTTTTCTTAATTTCGTTGTATAGCGGCTTACCATGTTTGTCAACAAACTGATACAGTAAGAGGGTATTGCCGTTTAAACTCAAAGCTAAATTTCTAAGGAAGCGATTACGTGCTTCGTTACGAACTAGAAAGTCTACTTCGTCTTGGTATTTATCATTGGCATGAGTACGTTTAACTTCTTCTGGATACTGTAACTCTAAACATTTAATTTTAAATTGAGCAAGGGTTCCTTTCTTTATCAGTTCATCAGTTGTTGTTACTTTTTCTACTGCACCAAACAAACCTTCTAGTACTAACTTATGTGTTTGTGTTCCATCTAATGTTCCTGTAAACCCAAACTTATATTTGGTGTTGATTGTTTTTGTCATAATACTTGTTAGAGACTTGCTTTTAAATAAGTGGGCCTCATCGCCTATTACAACATCAAACTGCTCAAACCATTTTCGAGGCATCTTATGAATAGACTGCCATGTACTAATAGTTACTAAATCATTTGTTTCTTTTTCAACACCAGCTGTTATACAATGCATTGATTCATTATAACCGTATGACTTAAAGTCGCCAGCCATCTGTTGTACTAATGATATTGTCGGTACAATAATCAAAGTCTTTTGGTTTAAGTACTTTGATAACATATAAATGATAAGAGATTTACCACTTGCTGTTGGTGATAACAGCAAGGCACGCCTTTTCTTTACTGCATGAGCAAATGCGTCCAACTGATAATCACGAGGCGCAAATGGTAAACCAATTGTTGAAACGAATTCTTTAGCTTCTGCTAAGCTAAATTCTTGATCATTGTATGCAGGATCGATTACTATATTATATCCTCTCTCGGATGCAAATCTTTGCACATGAGGTAACAACCCTGAGTAAATTCGTTTGGTTGATGGATTGAATAATCTTATTTTTCCATCCCACATTTTATTTCTAACCTGTGGCATGAATTGCATACCTGGCACTGTAAACGTAAAGTAGTCTTGAAGTTCCCAACAAGACCCTCCATCACAGTCTACTGACATATAGACTTCGTTTACTTTACTAACTATTAATGTTTCCATATTCATCAATAGGGAATATTTTAGAAATAGCTTTTGCACACTCTTGCGCTAGTTGCATATGCTCTAGCTGAGTGCCATTAGCACTTCGTAATTGAATGTAATGGATCCATGATCTCAAAGTTCCATTGACATAAAGACGACTCATTGTGTTGCCTTCTGGTAGTACTGCTCTTGCTTGTTCCTTTGCAATACCATTATTGATAGCCCACTCATAAGCATTGCTTGCTGCTTCAATGACTTTCCTCTGTCGTCTGTGCCATTCGATATGTAGACCATCATTGTCTGATTTGATACTGTTCTGTCTGTTCTTTGGATCTTGCATCCTAGCCTCACGAGTCGTAAACTCCAAGTCCATTGTTGGATCAGCATATCGTTGACTGAACTCCTGGAATGAGAATGATCTATGTCTAAGAAACTGACGTGCAATGTCACGTGTCGTTTCTACTTCTATACATGCACTGACCATCTCCAAAGGAGACCAATGCTGATGTTTAATTAAGTATTTGACTAGCCTTTCACTAGTCTGTGTATTCATCTGGTTCTCAGGGTTACTTACTCTTGCACAGAAAGCAACCAGATCAAGTGCAGATAGGTCTTGCTCTTCAACTGGCGTTTGAGACCAGCTTACTAACCTTACGTTCATTAAATTCCTACCTTAAATTTTTCCCATGATATTGCGGCATTGATATTGAATCCTCTATTGTTGAGTGATTTAATAATTGCCTCTAAGAAGTCTACCTTCTCTCTTTGATAAGCTAACTTAAGATTGTTGTTGATCCAATCCTTGTTAGAATCAATGTGAATGTTGAGGTCTGCTTTTAGGATAATAGTGTTAATTTGATCCCAACCTCGTTCTGTTAGATCCTCATAGTCCATGTGACCTTGGTAATAGCTCCACAAGTCTTTCCACATTTGTTTGCTTTCAAGTTCCATCTTCTTGAGAATCAATCTCTCAGTCGAATAAATCTTAAAGTATTTGCTGTGGAGTTGAGGTATCTTAATGGCCTCATCGCCTAATTCAGTTCTATCTACTGGAGCGTCCTTACTCCATAGTTCCTGTATCTGTTCTAGTGTCATATTTCTTTTCAAACCATAATCTAACTGCCGTCTTTCTAATAACAGCAATGAAAAACATTATTGATGTACAGGCTATTGTAGTCTGTAACGCATTAAAAGACAACGACAAACAAACCCAAATAATAGCAAAGTTAATTGGGAAGTTAATAATAGTGCCTAGTATGGTATCGCTAGTAGCTTCTTTAGCTGCTCTCTTGACTTTCTTGTTCAACTGGATTTCCTGTATACCATTTTGTAACGGTGTCAACTCTAAAGGATCTCCATGCGTCCTTATCCAAACTCCATACTACAAAATTATCACTCATTGGATCTATATCTTTTACTGTTGCTTCTCCAGGCATCAAATCAGCTTTTAGTGTGCATGGCATGACACGTAGTTCACCAGTTCCAATTTTAGTGAACTCTACTGTTACGATTCCTTCTTTTGCTTCTTTTAAAAAATTAGTTCTGCAAGTTTCATTCATTATATATTCTCTATTTCAAATTTTCTGTATTTGAATGTAGCTGTACATTCAACATAATCTACATCAGCTAGCTGCGTAGAGAACGGAATATCTGATAGAGAAGTAGGAAAGCAGTCCGTAAATGTAACTTCTTTGTTAGGATTCATTGCGCTATTCAATATAGTCAATGTTGCGTCACTAAACACTCGATCATCAGACATTGGGTTATTAGCCTCGTTCACCCATGCAGTAGATTCTGTAAAATCATCGACCCTTAATATTGCTCTCATCCAATTATACAGTTCCATATAGTTATCTAAGTTTTCATCAACTCTAAATGTGATTACTAGATCGCCATATGTTGCTTGATCACCAGGCAACTGTATTTTAGTGAAAGGTGTAGGGACCGGTGTTTCGCCCATTGTTATGGAAGGAATAGCGACATTCTGTACAAAGAAGTTCACTGTCGGGATCTTCTTAATGAAAAATCTATGTCCTAGAGGAGATAGAAAGTTTGTTGTTGTAGGTTCAGTTCCAGTCATAACAGTATTTATATTACCTCTATAGCGGTTTAAAGTCAACGAGTAAAAAGGGGCCAATGGCCCCTTCTATTAGTACCAAGGATTATTAGTCGCATATTCAGGCAAAAATCTTTCCTCGTCTCTTGGACCAGAAGATTTAGCTATTCTATGATTCTTAGCTTTAGGGCTTAATATTTCCTTAGTAAGATCCCTTTTGACTGCACGTTTGAAACGAGCAATTTGATATTTAGTCATGTCAATCTCCTATAGAAGATTGCGTTCCTTCAGCACCATTGCCTACTTCCGTCTATTACTAGATGAACGTAACAATGCGTTCCTTCGTCACTATTGACTACTTCCGTCTCGTTAGAGATGAACGATGTATATTACTATACAATATTATTTATATAAAATCAACAGATAAAAAAAGAGGGGCTAAAAGCCCCTCTAAAAACCATAAAAGGTTTGTATTACATGATGTTGTTGACCAACACTCTTCTGTAGTACTTGTTAAGGTTTTGTGATAATGCACCGTTAGAAGCAAGGGCATCAGTTCCTCTCGCAAATGGGTTCTCGACAACGCCGTACCTTGTCTTGAATCCAATTTTTGGTTGGAATGTGTCCTCACCAACCGCTCTCACCATTTGTAGTGGAACGTATGGGCAATAGAACAGACCAGCATCAAATGCTGATGAACCTTTATAACCTACAGTCATGTAGTGTACACCTGAAGAAGGTGCAAAGTAAGGGTCAATGTAGACTCTAATTCTGCCGTTTAATACACCAGCGAATGTAGAACCTGTATCATCAACTTGTAAGTTGTTGCTGTTCAAAGCAGGAGTGTAATCTAATACACCAGCCATTTGAAGTGCAGAAGCAACGTCAGAAGAACATAACATGATGTTACCTTTTCCTCTTCTTGTTCCTCTTGCAATCTCATTAGCTTCTCTCTCGATTTGGAACATAAGACCTTTGAACTTCTCAACCATCCATCTACCGTTAGAATCAACGTCTAAGTCAAAAGTACCACCGGAAGAAACGTTTTGTTGTGCACCAGGTACAGCAACAAGGTTAACTGTTCTTACGATTTCTCTATTGATCTCAGCTAAGATTTCTGTAGAAAGAATGTTAGCAAGTTCTGTCTCAGCGTCAAGACCATGAATAGCTTTCAAGTCTTGAGCAAGTTCCATTGAGTATTCTGCTTTAAGAGCTCTAGATTTAGCTGTGACAGAAATCTTCTCGATGCTGAATGCCATCTCTGCGAAGTTTGTTCCACCGCCATCACCAAGTGCTTCAGCTTCAGTTGTTTCCATACCACTTGCAAAGTTGTAAGTAGCAGAGTTACCTGAAGGCTCAGTACCTTGGTTGCTAGAGTTTGCCTCACCCAATGTTGTGTTACCAGCAGTTTGGGTTGAGAATGAAGTATCAGCTTCGTTGTAGAAAGACTCTGAGCCTGACTGAGAAGTATATCTGCTTCTCATAGCAAAGATAAGACCTGTAGGTCCTGTCATAGGCTGAACACCAACTAAGTCATAAGCGACTAAGTTAGGCATAGCTCTTCTAACTAAGCTAATTAATACTGGATCGTAGTTATCAATACTAGAACCAGTAGCGTTTGCGGGAGCCTCAGCAAGTAAAGAATTAGGAGCGAATCCTGCATTCTCTCTTAGAGACTTCTCTGTGTTTTCCAAACAGACAGCAGTTACTGATTTCTTGTGACTATCCTGGATTTCTGGAAGGTCAGCATGCTCAATAATTGGTTGCCATTTCTGTTGGAGTTGTTCGTACATGTATTCCATTAGTTTCTCCTTTTAGAATTTACGAATTATTTCCTAACAGTTCGCGATATCGCGGCTGCATACTTGGCCATTTCACCTGGTAAAGGTTTGACTTCTTCGTCTAACTCTACAGGATCTTGATCTTCAACGTCTGAAGAACTAGCCTGTTTTTTCTCGAAGTATGATTCTTTTAAAGTGTTTAGCTTTGAAGAATAGTCTTCGATATCATCATAATCTAGACCTTCCGATAGAGCACGGAGTTTTTCAATTTGTGTTTCTGCTAAGCCTTTAGAAGCTGTAGCAAAAATGTTCTGTACTTTTTCTTCGAACAACTCGTTGTTGATAGCAATTTTTTGTGCTGTTTCTTCTTCCAGCTTGCCTTCGAGTTCTTCGACTCTATTTTCTAAGTTCTGTAAAATGTCGCTGTCGGCACCTTCAGGAATCACAACGCTGTGTGCTTCCATAAGACCTTTAAGACCGCTCATGAAAGATTCTGCAATCTCTACCTTCAGAGAAGATTCAACTGCAATTTTATTATCTTCAATCCACTGCTCAGCAATGTAGTTGATGTACTCGTCTACTTTGCCTGCCATCTCTTCAGAAAGAGCTTCTTTAGCTTCTGCAAGCTGAGTGTCAAATGCTTCTGAGTATTGAGCTTCTAGCTCAGTTGCTCTAGCATTAACAGCTGCTTCAAAAACAGTAGTTGCTTTTTCTCTTAGGTCCTCTGAAAGATCCTCACCAAAGATTGCGTCGATGTCTTCTTTCATACCAGATCCTTGTCCAGGAGTTGCTACTTTAGGTGCTTGGGGGGCATCACTAGCTTTTTTATCAGCTTTTCTAGCTGGAGCTTGTTTTCCCTTAGCAGTAATCAAATCTTCTCCTTTTGACTCAGATCCAGATTTCTCATCAGCGCCGCCTGGGTTAGGAGCTTTGAATCCAGCTGTTTTATCAGCTGGTCTTTTGTTGCTACCTTTAGTTACAGGGTCTGCGATTTCTGAATTCTCACCGCTGGCCTTAAACTCGTCAAGTTCTACTTGCTCTTCGGCCACAACAGCTTCTTCATTGTCGAACTTTTTTAGTTCATTAGCCATTTGTTTTCTCCTCATTTGAGTCTAATTCGTTTGCTTATTATTTATAAATTAACAAATTACAGGGTTTGTAAGAACTTAGAGAATAACTCTACTTTCCTTTCCTGTAACTCTCTTGCACTTACTCTGCCTATATCTCTAATTTGCTCAATCACTTTTTGTGATTGCCACGAATTAGATGCAGCGTCATAAATCCAATCAACACCCTCCATCACACCATTTACAAAAGCGTTTGGTGCAGAAGGATCTGCAACAATATCGCCAGCAGTAGCAAGTTGAAAATCTCCTTGCACTTCATTGATACCATCACTATTCTGTACAAGACTCCCCATACCGCGCGAAGATACACCTAGTTGTGCTCCTTCATCGATCAGACTCTTTACAATTTTACCGTAAGGGGTGTCCATTATTTTTGCTCTCCCAACATAATCATTACCTTCTCTTCTGAGGTCTTTGATCATATGCGAAACTCTTTCTAAATTTATGGTAGGGCCATCAGGATGTCCAAGCTCACCATAAGCTCTATTTGTTTTTACAAATTGATCGTTGTATCTTTGAACTTCTTTGTCCAATGTTTCCATTGGGTACATACGACCATTTCTGTTTTTGATGCCACCTTGCATGAAAACACCTTCTATAAAGTAATCTTTACCTTTACCATCCTTAGCTTCTGTGATGATTGGTGCTATGCTATCAAAAGTGGTTTCTGCAATTAACTTCATTTGTACTCCTAATCTGCGAATGCTATCGGCGTGAATAAACCAGCGCTAGCATAAATTTTATCTGTTGCAGCTTTCTGTATAAAATGTTCGCCTGCAGAGACAGTTGTATTTCCAATTGCTGTGTTTGCTGAATCAGTAACAGTAATTACTGCTGCAGCTGTATGATAGTGTTTAATAAGTGTTGAGTCAAATGCTGTGTTAGCATTTGCTAAATCAGTTGGAGCTGTAAATTCAGAACCTTTTAACTTTAATATTCTACTCACTTAAAATTTCCTCAGAGATTTCTAATGCAAAGTTAACAGCGCTTTGATAATCGTCTTCTAGCAATTGGTTAAACCTTTCTAAATTTTCTTCTGTTAAATTATCTTTTACGAACTCAATAGCTTGCTCATAAACTTCAGCGTCTTCGCCCTCTTTATAAGAAGCAATTTTTGAATGATCTTTTTTAATAGTGCCGCCTTTAAATACAGCATCTTGTTCTGCTTGATTTTTAAATGCAGGATGAAGTTGTTGTTGCACTGCGTCTAAATGTTTGCCGACAAAATTCTTTTCTGCTTCTGATTTAGGATTAGCATAGTTGCTGATTTGTCCAGCTTGTTCTTCTGGATCAGGAACAATATCAATCTTCTTCAGTTCTACAATTTGTCTAAGTGTTTTCATTTTCTTCCTCGTCTTCGACAGGATCTTCATCCTGCTCTTGGTCTTCAGTTTCTACTTCACCATCATCAACGAGTTCTTCTTGATCTAGCTCCTCTTCGTCTTCAATAGGTTCTAAATCAAGTTCTTGTTGATCTTCTACTGGCTCAGCATGAACATCACCTTGATATTCTTGACCGAACATATCGTTGCTTAGTTCGTTTTTCATAGTTTGAACTTTAGCAGCTAATCGATCTCTCAAAATATCATCTAAAACTTCACTAGCTTTATTTGGTTTGTCGTCCATTGCCAAATCAACAATACTCTTTACATTATCTGTCATAATAATCTCCTGCTATATTTATATATCTTACACTTGCTCAGGCGGTGCTTCAGGGAATCCATTGTCCTGATCTGGCTGTTCTTCGCCTTGATCTGGGCCATATTGGTCCATATTTTCTTGCTCGGCTTCTGTATCAGCCATCATCTCAGCATGCATATCTTCAATTTCTTTGTCCGTTTGTTTAAGAACATTCTTCTTAACCCACATAGTTGAGAAGTATTTTCCAAGATATGGATCCACATCATTAACAGCACTGATTTTTTCTCTAAAGATTTCGAGTTGTTTAAGTTCAGAGAAGTGACTGTCAGTGACATAATCAAATCTCATCTCTCTTCTAATGGCGGGCCAGTCGTCAGGTGTAATAATACCTTTCAACACCAGTTGCTTTTCTAATGCAGATTCAAATAATCTAGAAAATTTAAGTCTTAATCTTGCAATAAATTTTTGAAACTTAATTTCGTCTCGGCTTATTTCAGACGCTCTACCAATTGCAAACCCTTGTTCAGGTTCTAATCTTGATACAGGAACATTTAAAGCTCTATATAATTTCTTTTGGAAATATAATACGTCGTCCATTTCTCCCAAGTTTTGTCCAGCTGGTAAAGTAGTAATCTCTGTACCTTTGCCGCCTTCTCTTCTTGGTAGCCAATAATCTTCTAACATAGTCATAAACTTTCTATCGTCTCTTAGCTCACCAGTAGTTGCATCGTAGACAAGTCTATTTTTATGTTTAGCCATCATATCTCTAAGATATTGTTCGGCTTTTAGTTTTGGTAAATTTCCAACATCGATATAGAATATTCTTCGTTCTGGTGCCCTTGATATTCTATAGATAACCGTTGCATCTTCTAAGACTCTTAGTTGGTTTAAAGGTTTAATGGCTTTATGTAAATGGCTTAATACCATTTTATTTGCTTCGTCCATTAATCCAGATGTACAATGTAACACACTATCTTTGGCTATCTTAAGACCATTTGTAGTGCCTTGAGCGGGATTTGTTACTCCTGGTCCGCCCTTAAATCCTTTGTCATTGAACAGATAGTATTCTTGCTTTGTTTGGCTAAGTGTGATTCTGTTAGGTCCTTGTCCTTTGTTTTTCTTTTGAACTTCCCTTACTTTCCTAATCTTTCTAGGATCTATGTATCTAAGTTCTTGAATACCATTCTGAACATTTTGTTCATCTATAATGACGTGGTAGTATACCCTTCCGTCAATATACCAATGTCTGAAAATTTCGTATGATTGTCTTTCAAAGTCTAACAGATCTTTTACTATGTTAAATTCTTCAAATATTTTATTCTTAATACCGTCTGTGACTTCGACTTGATCTAAATTGAGTTCGACTGTATGGCTATCCGGCTCGTAAACAATTGATTCATTTACAACATCGTCAATAGCGTTTTCGCATTCAGGCTGCATAGACATCTTACGATATCTAGTTACAAGCTCACCTTCGTTCTTTGCTGTCTGTTCGAGATCTACGTATTGCCCATAAACACCACCTTCAGCAACAACGACAGCGCCGTCATCATCTGATTTGTTTACAAATGAGCCTAAGTCCTGATCTGTGGACTTTCTTTTTATCTCGAATCCGAATAATTCTGCCATAGGGGTTACCTCATCATATATTTATAAAGGGCATATCGTACCCTATAAAAGAAAAGAGGGCAACGAGTTGTTGCCCTTTAATCTTAGTTTCCGCCTGCGTTCCCTGTAGAACCACCAGTTACTTCCCACCAGTCGTACTGGAAAGTGACCTGGAATTCTTGAAGCACGTCTGTGGCATTCCAGTCAACTTCCATCTCAGTAATGTTTACTGGGAATAAACCGTTGAAGCTATATTCTCTGATAGGTACTCCTGTCTTAGAATATTGAATGACCTGTGCTGTTGACTTATAAGATAAGTCACTCGCAGATCCGAAGCCTCTTACGTTGCCAAGGTGAGAGTTGATTGATTGCATCCACTCTTCCATAGCATTTCTAATTAAGAAGTCTTCGTCATTGATTACTGTTACGTTCCATTCAGCAAATGTTCTGTCGCCTGCAATCTTTACCTTTCTACCGAAATATGGTACTTCGATAAAACCTAAAGTAGATGCTGGAACCTGAGAAGCTCTCACCATAAATGGAGTTTTCAGATCACCGGCACTGTTTGCTGGGTTAGAGATGTTTACTTGGAACAGGGTAGGTCTAGCACCACCAAGTGTTAGCTGTGACCTAATTTCGTTAATGTTAAAAGCCATTTTTGTCTCCTATTCCTATTTATTAAAATTGACCAACAATCTCTGAGAATTCTACTCCAGTTCTTACTGCAACGAAGTTTAACTGAATGAAGTTGATTGATCTAGCAGGCTTGATGTAAATGTCTCCAACAAACTCGTTTCTATCAATTACTTCTCCTGTGTTATTTGTGTCGTCACATACAACTCTGAAGTCTGTAATTCCTCTTCTACCTTGTACATCTCTTAAGAATGGTTCTACCAAATTTCTAAACTGCGCTCTGGTAAACTGATCGTTGAATTCGAACAATGTAAACTTAGATGCAGTGCTGATTGCTTTCTCAAGTACGATGAACAATCTTCTTACGTTTAGTCTATCGAATGCAGAAGGCTTACCTAGTAATGTTTTATCACCAAACAAGACTGTGCCTTGTCCAGGGAATGTTACTACTGGGTTAACATCTGCTTGATACATAACGTCTCTTTGACCCTTCTTAGGATTAAATGCAAGTTTTACGATGTTCTTGATTTGGCCTCTGTTGTAACCAGCAGGAGAGAACCATGCGTCTCTTAGTTCATCTGTTCTTACAGCTAAACCTGCAATGTCACCGTTAAGAGGGATCCATCTGTACTTATCGGAATACTTGTCGTATTGATATTTGTATCCGCTATCCATGAAGATGTAAGAAGAACCAGCAATTTGATTTCTGAATTCTACTACGTCTGTGTGTTCATCACCAGCATTGTTGACTACGTCATCTTTGTCTGGAGAGATAAACCCTACGCAATCTCTTCTTGATTCGCAAATATTGTCTCTAATATAGTTAGCAAGGCCTACTTTGTGTGTTCCACCTATTGCCTTACCTTGAAGTACTAAGCTAATATCTACATCTTCTGCAGATTTGTATAAATCATAACCTGCCACAACTTCGCCTAATGCGATAGTAGATTCGTTAGATGAGTCAACACCACCGCTCATTGATTGGTATGTTGCTAAGCTAGAGGTTAATGCAGTTGCTGTTGCAGCTGTTGTGTCAGCAGCTAACGATGCAGCATTCTTTGCATAAATCCAACCAGAGGATCTTTCAATTACATCGATCCAATAATTAGATTCGCCAACTTCTGTTTTAGCATCTGTTGCTCTTGATACGCCTTCGTATAGTTCTAAAACTGTTCCTTTGACACCTGTGATATCACCATCTTCGTCTTCAACAACTACGTGAATTTCATCACCCACACCACCTTTAGCTGTTGCAAAAGCTGATGTTCCAGGAGCTGCTCTGACTAAGTCAAAGTGTTTCCAATATCTTGTTGCACCTGTAAAAGATGAAAGATCATCAGACCCTGTGTATTTGTTTTTGAAAGATAATGTTTGACCGTCTACTGAAATAGCAGATAGCTGTAAATCAAATGTACCAATTTTTGTATTACCAAATCTTAATCTATCTCCGACTTGGATTTTAGAACTTACGTCCTCAACTACAGTTGCAGTATTAGAACCAGAACTAATAGTAATACCTGTGCCTAAAGCAATGCTATATGCATTCCCAGAATCACACACTGATACTTTTAAGCTGTTACCTAAAGAACCAGGGTATCTTGCTATGAAGTGTCCCCCAGCTGGTACGGTTACGCTGTCAATTAAATCATCATTTTTGATTAATGCTGTATTTGCTTCTGTTGCAGCATTTAGTGCACCAGAGTCTACAACACGTGTTACATACAATTTATTACCGTATGCTAAGAAATTAGCTGCGGTAAAAAATGTCTCTGAATTTAGCAGATCTCCGTTCGCAAATGGTTTCGGATCCCCGAACCTAGCAACCAGCGTTTCTTCACTGTCGACTAGAACACGAGTATCTACCGGTCCCCATTTGAAAACCCCTGCAATTGCGCCTTCTGTAGTCGAAACAGCTGGTACAACAGTACTCAGATCTATTTCTGATACATTTACGCCTGGACTGACCTGAAATGGCATCTCAATTCTCCTTTATTTAAATAGTGTATAAAGCTCTCGATATATTTATTAAATCTGACTCTTAGAAAGTTTGATCTCTGTCATAATCATAATCCCAAGACTTAACTAACTCTCCGCCTTTAAACTCATCGTCTTCATCCCAACTATCATCTGTACCAATATCTATAAAACCAAAAGGCACAAGTTCATCCTCTAATGCTTGTTGGTTGAGTTCATATAAATTTTTTCTAATATCTATGTCGGTTAGTTCTTTGAAGTAATCTTGACCTGTTAACCATGAAAATAATACCAAGCACATTGCAAGGTCATCCGTCATTCCTTCTTCAGCTTCATAGTTTGTTCCTCGTTTGTTTGATACAAACGAGGTCAGTTCAGATAATATATCAAAATCATTTATAACTAATCTATCGTTTTCAATAATTGTTTTTAACATAGAACAACCTATTCTTTTTAAAGATGATGTTGTTCTAACCCCTAGTTGGCTATCTCCACCGCCAAAGCCTCCACCACAAATCTGTCCAGCTCTACCCTTCCAGACTGCCTTTATAAGACCTTCGTATTCTAAATCATGATGTAGTATATCAGCAACTTGCTGTCCAATATCATTAATTTCAACTAGAACAGATGCATTGTTATATGCTCTGCCCGCATTGTAAATTGCTTTTGGATATAATACTGGTGCTATTGTATTGTTTCTAAATGTAGCTACTACCTTATAAGGCACTTCTGTTACATCTACAACTACAAATGCACTGTAGTCGTTTCCTACGCCCCTACTCACATCTACAGCAATTGCATAGAGGTGATTAGGTTGCGGTTCATGGAAAATTTTTAAACTGTCGTTATGTTTGATTGGTTCTTCATATACCATCATTCTAAGTTTGTTAGGATCAATCAATGTGTTTGATGAACCTAAGAACTCACATTCGAACTCAACCGCGAATTGTTTTTCCGATGTATTACGTATTGTTTCTTCTTTCCACGCTTCATCTCTACCAGGAACATCCCACCAGTTAACACTAACTGTTGCATAATCATTCATTCCCTTTTCTGCATCATGCCACAGTTTGTAAAACATATTCATGCCATTTGGCGTAGATGTTATTAGCACCCTTGATGTTCTACCAGATGAAATAGTAGGATACACAGACGAAAAGAACTCGTCTTGTACTGTTGCAGGTACGAATGCAAACTCATCCAAGTATACTAGGTTAATAGACATGCCCCTTACAGATGATGCAGACGTTGACGATGCAAATATTTTTGAACCATTTTCTAATTCAATATTACCTTTGTTCCATTCTACAATACCTTGTTGTAAAAACCATGGCAAGTTTTCATAAGCCAATTGTAATCTTGATAAAATTTCTCTTGATGTGGCTGCTTTGTTAGCAAGAATAGCAATATTGAAATCTGGATTAAATAATGCATAGTGCATCATGATAGCAACCATTGTAGTTGTCTTACCAGTCTGTCTAGGCATTTTACATATTACAAATCTATTAGCATCAACAGTCCTCATAATATTTTTTTGATATTCGTATGGATTGTAGCCTACAAGACCTTCATCAATATTAACAATCTTAATATACTTTTCACAAAAGTAAACGACATCTTTGCTACATTTAACAATCTCTTTTATTTGTTCTTCAGTAAAGTCAATTTCAATATTGCCTTTCTTTAGTTTTGGATTACCTAGATAATGATCAGCCATCTTTCTTTATTTTTCTTGCGCCACCTTCTAATAGCGACGTTAAATCTTTTGTACTGCCTACAAATAGATTGTTTGTTACTTTACTAGGTCCTTTATCCTCTGGTTGCATATCTTTCATCTTCTTTTGAAGATCCAGCAAGTCTTTGTTTGCAGTAGATAAAGTTCGTACTAAATCAGCAACTACCTCAAATGATCTTGGGTGTTGACTCTGTTGAGCTAAATCAACAATTCCATTTAATGCGTCCGTTCCTCTTTCTATAATATTGTATAGATTTTCTCGTGCATATTTGAAATCGTTCTCTAGTTCCGGGTTACTTGGTTTTTCCTTTTCAGTCTTTGCAGGCAACAATTCACCTTCTTTTTCTAGTGGCGAAATGTCTAGTGCTTGACTGATAGGATCGTTATTCGATATCTCCATTGAAATAGTCCTCATAATTAAAAATGTAGTCAAAGTTATCACCAGATTTGATTTCTGAAGGCGGTAACGTTGCAGCAGCATTTGTGGTTGGATTTCTAAATTCATCCAATCCGGGAGTTAATTTGGTAGATGTTGCTATTACATTAGCTGTGGATGATGTATAAAAATTAATATTAGCATTATTAATAATGCCAGTTTCTTTTATAGGTCCATACAAATACCCTTTCATTACAAAATTTAAATTCCATATAAGCGCTCTTCTTGTTTCAAAGTCGCCTTCATATGTATCTTGTGAGCTCATTCCTTGCAACACAATAGGAATATCTGCTTTAATGTCCATTTCTGGAATCAAGTTAATTGTTGCAGTATATTCTGGTGTAAAGAACGGAAGTATCTGTTCTAATATTTGTGTAGCATCTTCTGCATATCTAACATAAATGTTGAAGTCAAAAGATATATCATAAGGAACAGGATTAAAAACGCTCTTTCTTAATGCTGGATCCGTTGCATCTTTTCTTCTTTTATTAATAGTATTTAACTTTCTAGCTGGATCGTATTGCAAAGTAGTCATTTCAAATGACAGTCTTGGTAACAACATACTTTGTTGTTCTGTTAGATTTAAGTTTTGTTCTAATCTTGCAGTAACTTTTTCTCTGGGTGCATATGTTAACGGGCACTTTATTTTTTGAATAACATTGCCACTACTGTTTTTTCTTTTTATATGAATGTCATTGAAAAGTGTACCAAATAAAATGATATACTTTCTAATACTTTCATGGTAGTAATCATGACCAAACATTAGAACGATCCTCCTTCACTGAATGGATCCCTGTCTGTAAAGTCAATAAAATTATCAGCTTGTGTTTCTATAAATGAATTTTCACTGTCTGTTATATCGTCTTGATCTAATTCTGTAAACCCGCTTAATATAATTCTATCACCTCTTTCATCGTGGATTGGTAAATCTCCAGTTTCCATCATTAGCTGAGACTCCATGAATATATCCATTGATCTTTGTTGCTCAAGCTGATCAATTTCTTGTATACCAGTACTAAATCTCTCACCAGAGTATTCAAACATTTCTAATCTTAGTTCATAAAACTGTAGCTGGCCCATTTGATAGAATACAGGTTCGTGTTCTACAAAACTTAATGAGTACAATTTTTGATTAAGTGGGAACCAAATTAAATCGCCTTCTCTAGGTCTTGGAATGTTTGCTAAATCAGAACGTCCTACTTCATCTTCAAAAGTTCTTCTAGCTACTGACATTGTCATAGTATCTCTTTGCTCAACGCCAAACTTAGACAAGAAATCACCCTCGCCACCAAATCCTTCTACAGAATTAATGTACATAGTCGTGGTGTAAAATTCTTTGAATAAACCTAGATCACTTTCACCATAAAGGTTATCATAGTCATAGTACGTCTTTGGCAAATAGTATGCATCAATACCATAGATGGAAATAGACTCAATAATTAAATCTTCTATTAAGTCTTGTTCGCCACTATTGTTAAAGTTATTGAAGAATACATTTGTAGCCATTTTATCCCACCATATCTTCTGGAGGATACATATATGCTGTTGCCATTTCTTCTTCTAATTGTTGTCTTTCTGCAACTGCATCATCATATATCTTTTGTCCATTAAATTGAACTCCCCCAGGAAGTTGCAGCCCCTCAAACTTTGTTAAGTTGCTACCCCATTGAATCTTTATCAAGCAAGAAGCATATCTTAATAACCATCTATCTTTCCAGATATCTGTATATGTTGCTGGATCCCATACTTTATAAGCCTTAGCTATAATGTAATTGCCAGTATTAATTCTATCCCAATTCATATCAATATGTAATTGGTTGCCTACTCTACTATATCTAAACAACTGCTTTCCAACCAGTATTTCTTCGATCATACGAATGTTTTGGAAGTTCATATAGTAAGGTACCAGCTCGTATCTAGAAAGGTCGTAGAGATCGTTCAAAGCGATCTGATACCTGATATTAAACAGGTTGTTTGTAGATGTTGAGTCACCAATGTCAAAGAGATCCACTACGCCAATAATATTATCTGGCACAGTGATATATCCATTTGTCTTATCAGCATCGGTTACGACGTGTTTGTAATATGTTTGCTCTACGCCATCAAAATGATAATCTTGGTAGTACGATAATGCCTCATCTACTCTATCATCAATTTGATCTTCATCAACGTTAATTTCAATTACAGGTTTACCCAATCTTCTAAGACAGTGTTCTTTAAATTCATCTTTTGTTGTTGGTACACTCATAATACTATTTATTCTCCCCAGGCTATGTTGCCGTTTGCCTGATATACTTTGAACACTCTACCTGAATTGTCTTCTAAGTCAGTGCCTATTCTAATATCGCCTTCTACATCAAGCGTTGCCTGTGGATTAGCTGTCTGTATACCAACTCTATCAGATATAGTATTTGCAACTAATAAATCATCGTCTGCGTCAGCACCAAGTCTCTTACCGCCTTGAGCATCTTTAGATTGTTTAATTTTTGCATTAGCAGCCCCAATATTTTGACCTCTTGCTGTGTCTGATATAATGTCTGCTAAATGTCTACCTTTACTTGCCATTTATTACCCCCACGCTACATCACCGTTTGCATAATAAACTTTAAATGCTCTATCGCTTCCATCTAACAATGTGTCATTGACGGTTACGTTAGCACTGAAATATGCATTGCCATTAACAGATAATACATGGGCTGGATTTGTATTGCCAATACCTATGTTGTTATTAGCAGCAATTGTTATGTTGTTTGAAGATCCAACCCCATAAGACATGATTTGTAGTAAGTCATTATTAGATGCTGCTTGTGTTAATATGACATTAGCACCATTAGTAGCAGTATAGTCTTCTGTTTCTTCTAATAGGATACCATTCAAAAATACTTGAATACTATCTCCGCTTCTATATCCTAAACTATTACTATTATCATCGTTCCCTGCAAAGTTTGTCTGGTTATTACTTGCTACGAATTCATATAAGGTAAAAGCTGAAAACCCTGCTGCACCGGCTTCATTAGTCCAGTAGAGTTGTCCATCGCCATCTGTTTTTAAGACTTGACCAGACGAACCGTCTTGGGTAGGAAAGGATTGTGAGTTTACAGTTAAATTGGAGAGATTAGCACCTACTTCAAATACAGCTGTTGCATTTGCGGAGTATAAGATACCGTCGGCTGTGTTGATAGCCAACTCACCCGCAGATAGTTGTGATGTATTTGGTGCGTTTCCAGAAGTACTGGAGCGCTTGATCTTAATTACAGATGCCATTTAGCTCCTCGTCAATGCGTATATACGCAGAGTTCAAAGCCCCTTATATAAGGGGCTTATATTATTTAACTGTATGTTCCGCCATCTATGATAGCATCAAACGTTGCAAGGTCTCCTGTGCTAGACGAGTTAGCAGCATTGTATGTCACGGTTGTACCGGGCTCTGTTCCAATGCCATTTACAGCAACAATTGTATCATTTGTTGCATCTCTTACGATAGCAAAGTGCTTAGTAGTTCCGTCATTGTATGTTCCATAGAAACCTATGTCTACTACGTCACCTGATGTGTTATTATCACCAAGAGATAACATAGGATCGTCAATAGTAACCGTAGTTGATTCAACAGTAGTTGTTGTACCTTCAACTGTTAAGTTACCAGCAACTGTTAAGTTTACTCCAACTCTTGCACTGCCTGTTACATCTAAGTGGCCACCGACGTCTGTGTTTGCCCCTTGAAGTGAAGTGTTGCCAGCAACATCAAGAGTACCATCAGTGTTAATATCACCTGATGCAGAAATAACTGCATTTGCAGTAGAGTTACCAACTGTGACTGCACCGTCAAATTGTGATGTGCTTGTTACGTCTAATGTGCCGCCAACAGTAGCATTTCCTACTACGTCTAAGCTGTTTACGTTTGCTAAGCCTGTAGTTGTTACAGTAGCAGTTGTTACATCATTTGCTAAGTAAACTTCAATGTTACTGCCATCAACGTTCTTAACTACAACGTTATTTGCACCACTGAATGTTACTGTATCAACGTCGGCGTCATCGCCAGCTGAATCTCCAAGTACAACCGTACCTGTTGTAGCAGATCCACCAGCACTTAAGTCGTAGTCAAAGCTCTCAGCTGTAACTGTGATTTGTGTAGAGTTACCTGAAACAACAATACCATTAGCACCTTTAATGCTTAATGTGTCTGCAGAAGTATCACCACCACCAGTAGGTGTTAAAGTGATTTGACCTATAGATGAATTACCACCCGTAGATACTGCATATGTAGTACTGTCAACAGTGATATGCGAAGAGTTAGTTTGTGAAACTACTGTACCGTTGTCACCAACAAAAACAATTGAGTCGTTAGATAACGCAGCGTTATCTACTGTTAAAGTAACAACACCCTGTGTAGAGTTACCTGCAGAGGTATCTAAGTTATATTGGTCACCCGAAATAGTGATTGTCTCACCATTCGACCTTGCAGAGAATAGCTTCTTATCAGCTAAGTTAATCGCTAATTCACCGGCTTGCAAGGTTAAATCGCCAGGCACTGCTGATGCTGTTGACGATCTTTTTAGTTTAATAATCGAAGCCATTTATTTCTCCTAATCTTTAGTAATTGCGTTTTTGAGGATGCCCATGCGTTCCTGCTTAAAAGCGCTAATTCGTTTTTTCGATTTAATCTTAACATTATTTATAGATTCAAGCTGTTTGATTGTCATGCGCTGAATTTGTATTTCAGTAGTCAATTGCATGTTTTTCTCAGTAAGTTCATTAATAATCTGTTGTTGATTTTGAATATACTGGCTTAACATTTGAACCTCATCATTTTCTAGATCACTCAATTTCATTAAAATGTTCCTCCATCAACATCATCAAAGGTTGGCTCTCCATTTGTAATTTGTAAAATTTGTCCATTAGAGCCTGTTGCTTGTGCCATGGTAGAAGTATTACTTGCGTAAAATACCCCCTTGGCTGTAAATGTAGTTAACCCTGTACCACCGTCTGAGGTTTTTAGTGGTGAGGCTAAACTATCTATCGTAGCATTATACAATGTTACGTCTTTTATTCCTGTATTAAAACTGTCACCGACATATCTTGCGCCGGACACAAAAATACTATTGCCATCAGATACCCCTGAAGGCAAATTGGATCCTATGAAGTTTAATGTACCTGATTGATAATCGAAGTACCATTCATCATTATTGCCAGATCCTGTTTCAAATAACTGCGTTCCGTTAGCTGCTGGATTACCTGATCCTGCAGAATCGGCATACACTTTTAACTGATACGTTGCACCAAATGAAGGTGGCACCCAGTTAGTTAATCCCGTCTTCCATGTTCTATTGTTTGTTGCAGTACCGTCTTCTGTAGTTTCTAATTCTGTGTAAATGTGTAGAATTGATGTATTGCTTGCTGGCTGTACTGCGTTAATGTTGCTTGCATCTGACCATATTTCAGTTGGTCTAATTATTAAATTAGATACAATAGCTTCGTTAGGAGCTTTCTTTGCATCATTAGTATCTGTCTTTGCTTTACTAAATCCAACTTTTTTCCATAGGAGGTCAACCTTTTGGGTATCTGAAATAGCCATTATTGTACCTCCAGCTTAGTTAAATAGTCACCATCATCTAATTTGATTGAAACTAATATTTGATTGTTATATGCGTCCGTAGCGCTTTGATCTCCTAGAGTCAATGTAAACGATTGGTTGCTATATGTTGTTCCGTCTATAATTCTATCTCCAGATGTAAATGCGCAACCGTCTGAACCATTACCTCCGTTGCCGGTGTCGCTTCCTGGTGTTCCTGCTCCACCATACGTTGTCGATGCATCAATCCAACCATTTAATCCTGAAGCACTATCTATTGCAGTATTAGGTGCTGCAATAAACACTCCTGATACTTTACCTGTTAATACAAGATCAAAGTTTGCCATTGTTGTTCGTTTGAATGCAAATCTAAAATATTGACTACCAGACCTACCTGTATTTAAATCTGGTCCTGCAGGTAGATATCCTGTTGAAAGGTCGGTAGTATAATGTTGTAAGTTTCCGTATCTTACAACTGCTTCATCTGTGCCAGCGACTGTAACTACGCCTGACCATGCATTGTTTACGTAGTAGTCTGTGTTGTTTGTAAACGTTGGCGTTGCATTTGTTGACGAGAACGCGTCAACTCTAATTCCGTTCGTATCAAACCCTGCTCCCAATGATGACGATACGGGTATACTGTCTTCTCTAACGCCCGAAGAGTTCCCATTGTATACTGCAATTTTTGTGTTTGCATATTGGACAGTATCTCCAGTTCCATTTATATTATTCATGTTCATAGCAAAACCTTCAACGACTCTACCTCCGCCGTTGACATTTACCGTGAAATCATCTATAGTTACATTAGCGCCAACTCCAGTATTAGCAATTGGGTTGCTGCTGTTAAGTGTTGCAGATGGTAATATAGAATACCCTTTTGTTTGTGTAGAGAATGCTGATCCACTATCTGACTCTACATTTGTTCCTGATATTATAGAGAAAGGAGTAGATGTATCTCTGTAAACTTGACCTGCTACATTAGATACTAATACGCCTGACACATCAAGCACTGCATCATTAGTGTAATATGGTACCCCTGAAACATACGCTAATGTTCCTGCTGAGTTTTGAGACACCGTAGTTCCACTAAAGTTTATTACTGGCGTGCCCGTTAGATTATCTTTAACAAACTGAAGGACAGAGGTATTTCCAGTCGTACTATGACTTAGCTTGTATGTATGTAAGCCTGTCGATACGGATGACTTAGAAACTCTAGCTCTAAACCCGGAATATAATCCTGGAGCATGTATTCTGTTAGAAGCACTAACTGAAGTACCTGTGTTACTAAAGTTATAAAAATCTAACTCGTCAACAACCACGAGTGAACTATTTGATCCTGTGTTATCACTAGAATCGAATGTTATTGAACCGTCTACTGATCCATCAACAATAGCAGATAATGTTCCTGCTGATGCATCATAAACGACCTGTGAATTGGCTTCACCTGAAGTTTGAATTGCTCCAGATGTCGTATATCTTGTTACTGTATCATTGACACCTAGTGTAGACTCGCTTGAATTGTCTGTATGATTAAATGCTAGTTTAGGAGTCCCTGTACTCACTGATGATGATGTTAAAGTAAATGACTTGCCTGATAACCCTTCTGGAGCTCCAATAGCTGTATCAAATATTTTTATAGTTCTAGTTGCGCTGTCTGGTATTGATGACGGGTCAGCGGTGCTATGGGTATTAACGGACACTGTGATAGTATTTGTTCCTGTTCCAGTTCCTGTAGCATAAATGTGGTCTGCTCTAGCTCCTTCTGGACCACCTTCAACTGATGTGTTTGCAATCGATTCAGAACTGCCATCGCCCCAATCGATATTAAAAGTAGCAACAACACCATTCGAGTTAGTTGTATCGTTTTCAACATAAATTGTTTCGCCTACGTTTGCTTCAGTTATTACACTGCCACCTGATACTGCATTATAGATTTGGAATGCTGCACTTGGATCACCAGTAAATAAAGTGATTAAATCTGTTGCTGTAAAACTTGCTGAATTTCCTTCACCTAGTGCATTTGTGTTTCTAGCATAAACAACTACATCAAATGGTGAATTGGTGTTGTCTGTATACGTATGTGAAGGAGTAGAATCTGTAGTATTGTTTGTCCATGTACCATCGCCCCAGTTTATATCATATCTGTCAGCATTACCAACCACATTGATTGTTAAAGTACTGGTTAAAGGAGCTCCTCCTGTATTGCCAACTGAACAAGTTGCTACTACATCTCGAACGTAAGTATTGTTGTAAACATTAAGAATCACTTCATTGAGTACATCAATAGCATCTGAAATTTTTGTGCTTGATTCTAATGATGTCACGGCACCTTCTACATTACCGGAACCAGAACCATTTGCATATGCGCCGTCAGCAGGAGGACCAATTATAATACTATTACCTCCTAACTGTGCTTCAATATTGTCTACGTATTGTTTTGTAGCTACTTGTAATGGTGCAGTTGGATCTGCTCCTACCGTTACTTGATTTGCGTAAGCCATTCTCCAGTAGCCAATAGAGGATCCTAAATCGTATGTTACATTAGCATCTGGTATGATATGAGAATTTACTGTAGCGCCAAAGCTAATAATATCTCCACCATCACCAAGTGTAATGCTATCGCCTCGTAATATAATATCACCATCAACAGTTAAAGTGTTTGAAACGACAATGTCATTAGCGGTAAGTGATACTATATTTGCTGTTGAAGTGACATCGAGGTTTGATGTTGTTAATGTTGTGTTGGCCGTAATAGTATCAGCTGTAAAATTAAAAGCAGATATATTAGCTGTAGTAGTTAGATCGGTAGTTACAACATTTGTAAATGTTATATTATCTAGGCCACCGGTAGAGTTTGCAATTAATGCCTTGTCGCCTGTAACTGCTCCAGGCGTGACGTTTAGTAAAGCGACGTCAGACCCACCACCAATTTTTATGATAGTGTTAGAATCAGTTCCAATGAATAAATTATTACTTACAAGCGAGTAAGCTAATTCCCCATATGCCAGATTAGCTGGTTGTGAAGTAGTGTTACTTCGTTTAATCTGTACGACAGTATTTGCCATTAAAACTCCCCGCCATCAATCGGTAATGCTTTTAGCACATACTCATCTAGTGCGGCATCATATACTAATGTGCCTCCATCTACTTCCGTTAGATCATTTACGTCATCTAGATCTCTAATATTCTTTTTTGCGGTAGCTGATGTTTGTAGAGTTACATTATTAGAACCCAATGTAGATCCGACTACACCGCCACTAGATCCAAGATTTACTTTAATACTGGTGCTGTTAGTGTTAAATAACGTGTTTGCCATTATCTTGTTACCTCCGGTGTTACGGTAACAGTTCCTTCTAGTATTCGTGTTATCACTCCACTAGAGGATGTTATCTCCACGTCATATTTATATCTGCCTGGAGACATACTAGCAGTTGTAGCGTTATTTAATGAAAGAGTTAGTGTTCCATTATTATTTGCTAATGCAGTTGTAAATGCTACGGAGTTAGAGGATGAGTAAGTTTTTCTGATTTGCGAGGCGGCAGCCATGCCTGTAAGGTCAAGCTGTGCTCCCTCGTCGTTTGTTAAGTTAACTGTTGTTTCAAAATCAGTGCCCTGATCTAGGACTATATTGACCTTAGTTGCCATCCAAATCTCCTATAATACGTATGTATTTATATGAGACGGAAGCTATGTACTATTAAACAGTCAGTGGATCCACTGGTTTATGATCGTCTTTTAGAGAAACAATTTTTCTATGTGACTCCCAACGATTATTTCGACAAATAATATCTATCTCATCTTGCTTTATATCATTTATGCAAGACAGTGCTTTGAGTGATTTGGCGTAAGTAATGAACCATAAAGTATTTTGATCTAGCAATCTTGTTTCTGTTATACCGTGAAAACCTTTTGCTTGTTGTTTTCTATTTCTAAAGTGGTCATTGATTAATGGATCCATTATTAGTAATTCACAGTAAGCATCATCTGGATCTTGAAAGGCATTCCAGTATGTTTTATACTCTTCTATAAGTGCATGCTTAAAATCGTATCTTAAATCTTTCATTCTGCAGATGTAATCTCTTCAACAATATCGTCCCAAATATTTACGTCGTATACAACAAATCCTAATGTAATTCTAGGTCCTCCATAAGCAGAGTGCCACATAATTCTATTGTGTTCTTGCTTCTCACCATAGTAACCTAATTTGCAATGCCATCCATCTTTGTCTTGTAGATGAACTAATTTAGTGTCTGGATCTGGCATTATGGATCCTGGCTTCTCATCAGTAGAATCTAAATGTCTCCAATATCCTTTACCATCGCTCCAAGTGAATAGACAATTATATCCAGGGACATTCCAATTAGTATGCCATGCAATATAACCATCTTCAGGATAGAACATCTTTAACGCACAGAACTTATATCCAATGTAAGCACCCAATGTGTCATCAAGTTCTTCAGATTTTTCTATGTACATTCGGATGGCGTCTTTTTCTGCTTGTGTGAATCTATCACCGTCTTCAGCCAACACTCTTTGCAAAGTAGGAGCATTCATATCATAGCCATAGCTGTCAGGAGGATATCCGTCATGAGTGTCAGCAGGCATACTTTTCAAACATTCTATAGATGTAGAGTATTCTGGACGACCTTCTTTCATAAACTTACCTTTTGTTTTCCAATTAGGTAAAAGTTTATCGGGCCTGTTATTAATTATGAATTGTTGATACTCATCTAAAAGTTTCAAAAGATCCGTAGTTAGTGTCAAAACTTGTCTCATGGATAATAAATCCCTCCTTAGTATATTCTGGATCAATTGTGTAATGTAAAACTGATTTTTCGGATCCAGGTCTCAATTCAGTTTCTTTATAACCAGTAACAAAGTTATACTTAGCATCGTTTGGCATTCTTTTAATGTCTACATTCAATTCTGGATTCTCATATAGAGCCCTCCAAAAAGCAAATGTGTCCCAATAAGCTAGCCCACTTGGAAAAGGTGATGTAGTTTGCTCCGTATGCCTTCTATACCACTTCAGCCATTCTTGCCATAACTTTTGAGTACGTTCATTTTTATTCCAAGCAAACATACCACAGTGCCATTGAAACTTATGAGCTTTACCTTGTCTATAAAGATCCATGTGCTCTGATCTGTAGTGTTCTAGTTCGGCACCTTTAATTCCTGGGCCAACTTGGTCGTCGTGAGTAAAATAAACTACCTTAGCATTATAAGGCCTATTCTCTGACATTACAACATCATGGTCGCCTAAATGATCCCAAACTTCTTCTATCTCATTGTTTAAGACAAATACGTCACAATCTAGGTAGATTGTTTTATCAAACGGCGATTGATCTAATGCCCATAGTTTAGTTCTTACGTGAACAGGAACAGGGGTCACGATATGATCAAACAAGGGTCTATCTTGATCTCGTATCCATTCCTCATGAGTGTACACAGCAACTTTAGCATCCGGAACTTCATCTTTCAAGGATTCAACTGCCATCACCATGGCTTCGTAAAATGCTTTTGACATAGTGGACACTAATAAGTATCCTTTATTCTCCATCTTTTTCAGACTCTTTAATGATGATCGCTACGCCGTATGCTAGAGCTTCTTCAGGATTAGTAGCTTGTCGTAATTTTCTTTTAAGATTTTTATGCTGAGTATTTTTAACTACATCTAAATCTAAGAAAGTGCTTTTGCGTGCCCATAACTCTGCTCTACGTCTCTCTCTGTTTTCATCCTTTGTTTTAAGATCAGCATCCTTAGCTTTTGCTTGTTGGATTGCAATCTCACGCTCCGTGTTATGATCAATCTCTTGATCTGTAAACTGTCTTTTAATATCTCTGTAAAGTGGATGTTTTTCATCCCTAGGAATATTTTGTTCTATCATTGCCATTCCATCTGGTCTAATCAGAACACAAGAAAGTTGATCTCTAGCATTATTAGTATAATGTGGATAGCAGATATTTGGTAAACTAGCGTCGACAGAAAATTCAGGAATAGTTAATCCTGATCTCTGCGGTCTCTCTGGTTTAGGTTGTTTTATATTGGCGCCCTCAGGCACCTTTGCTTCTTTTGCTTCTTCAGCCATAATATATCCTCACGAGTTAATGATATTCTATATGAATCTATTTATAAAGTCAACATTAAGCTACTCTTAACCACAATTTAACTGTAGAAATTGTTTCAGTTCCAGAGTCAACTGTTAATCCTGACCAGGCATTATCATAGTTTCCAAGGTACGTGGCAACATAATTTCCAATAAAAGTTCCTTCGTATTGTTTTGTATATGTCTTAGTATACTGGCCAATATATGTTTTTGTATATTGGGTTGTGTAGTAACCAGTAAATACGCCTTCATATACTTTATCAAAATACCCAGTAAACAATTGCGAGTACTGACCTTGATACAGTTTAGTGTATAGACCTACCCATACTTTTTCAAACTGACTGCTGTAGTATCCAGTAAACGATCCTTCATACTCTTTTGTATAAACTTTTAAGTAAGTACCGCTATACTGTCTTTGGAACACTCCTTCAAATGTTCCTTCATACAATCCAAGATAAGTTTTAGTGTATTGACCAGAATAGTCACCGGCCCACACTTTAACAAAGTCGCCAACGTAAGCTCCTTCATATTGTTTTGTAAATGCTCCTTCAAATTGTTTGTTAAAAGCACCTTCATATGTTTTACTAAACTGTTGACTGTATTGACCAATATATGTTTTTATGTAGTTGCCTGTAAATGCACCTTCGTATTGTTTTGTGTAGTTTCCAAGATACGTTGTGTTGTATGCGCCTTCGTATTGCTTGGTATACGTTCCTTCGTACACGCCTGTATACACGCCTTCGTATATTTGAGGTCCCTCATAAATTCCTATATAGTATCCTGTATAGATACCCGCATATGCTTTTTCATATGACTTATTATAGAACCCATTATAGTAGCCAGTGTAATCACCGTTATATGTTCTTGATCCGGCCCATAGTTTAGCATATGCTTTAATATATGCTACTGAAACATATGTCTTATTAAAAGCGCCTTCAAAGTTGCCTGTATATTGACCAGCATATGTTCTGGATCCAGCATACTGACCTGCATATGCTTTTACGTATCCAGGTGCGTATGTTTTAGCATAATTTGTTCCATATTGGTCCGCATACGTTCTTGTACCAGCATATTGCTTAGTGTAATTCTTATTAAATGTACCTTCATACTGTTTATTATATTGACCAGTGTATGTTCTTGATCCAGCATATTGCGCAGCAAATGTTCCAGAATAGAATAAGTTAAATATTCCTACGTATGCTCTTTCATAATTTTTATTATACGACTTAATGTAATCTCTTGTATAATTTCCTACATAGTTTTTGTTGTATGCGCCTTCATACAATGCACTGTAGATATTAATATAATTTTTAGACCATAACCCTGTGTACTGCTTGAGATATTGTTTTGTATACACGCCCTCGTACGTTGCAGAGTAATTTTTGTTGAAAGATCCTTCATACAGAGCAAGATATTGTTTGTTGTATTGTCCAACATACGTTTTAATGAACAGTCCAGTGTAAGTTGCAACATATTGCTTTGCAAATACTCCCTCATATCCTTTGTTATAGTTAGTATTGTATGTTCCAGCATACTCACCAGCATAGTTTGTTCCATATGTACCTGCATAGTCAGCACCATATGATTTTGAGAAAGTGCCAGAGAATATGCCTTCATATTGTTGATTGTATATGCCTACAAACGTAGTGTTGTATACGCCTTCATATAATTTAGTATAATTGGTACCATACGTTCCTGCATACTCGTTTGCATAATTCTTATTATAGGTACCTGCATAATCTGCACCATAGTTTGATGTATACGTACCAGTAAACGCGCCTTCATATTGTTTATTGTATTGTCCTGCATACAATTTTGCATATTGCTTAGCATATGTTCTGATCCAATTTTTTACATAGTTTCTTGTGTAAGTGCCACCAAATTGTCTTGAATAGTTACCAGTATATTGTTTAGTATAATTGGTACCATATTGCTTAGTATAGTTGCCAGAATAATCGCGAGTGTAATTACCTGTATATTGTTTAGTATAATTGGTACTATATTGCTTAGTATAGTTACCAGAATAATCGCGAGTATAATTTCCAGTGTATTGTTTAGCATAGTTTGCAGTATAGTCTTTTGTGTAGTTAGTGTTGTATGTTCCACTGAACTGTCTGGCATAGTTGCCTGTATACTGTTGGGCATAGTTTGCTGTGTATGCTTTGGCGTAGTTTGTACCATAAGTTCCAGCAAACGTGCCAGTGTATTGGCCAGTATATTGCTTTAAGTAATTGGTACCGTATTGTCTTCCGTAGTTTGTACCATAAGTTCCAGCAAACGTGCCAGTGTATTGGCCAGTATATTGCTTTAAGTAATTGGTACCGTATTGCCTGTCATAATTTGATGCGTAAGTTCCAGCAAATTGTCTTGCGTAGCTTCCTGCATACTGCTTTAAATAGTTAGTACCATATTGTCTGTCATAGTTACTAGTGTACGTTCCAGTAAACGTATTATCATAATACCCAGTGGACGTAACTGAGAAATGTCTGTTCCAATTAACATTATAGTTTGTTACGTATGTTCCACTAAATGCTCTATCATAGTTTCCTGTATACTGCTTTAAATAGTTAGTACCATATTGTCTGTTATATCTTTTTGTATAGTTACCAGTATACGCTCTAGTATAGTTTCCTGTATATTGTCTAGTATAGTTTATACTATATTGTCTATCATAGTTGCTTGTATACTGTCCAGTAAACCCTTTAGTATAGTTAATAAGTCTTGCGTAACTTACTGTCCCTGGACCGTTATATTCCATTTCACCATTTAGTATGTTACTACCGGCAATCCAACCCTTTGGAAGCATATCGTTATTATAGTTTACTGCTCCCCCAGCATAGTATTGGGTGCTTAAATAGAATGGACCTGCTTTTGCGGCCGCAAAAGCAACATCACGAGCATAGTTAATGCTACCCGTATAGTTTGTTCCAGGACCAAGGAAGAATTGCTCTCTCTGATAATTTGTATTATA
>Ga0222716_10000060_pt1 | contig 78092 bp, 62 predicted proteins | sample C33_13DmetaG_FD_165044 | JGI IMG/M metagenome (GOLD analysis project Ga0222716, IMG submission 165044) | Estuarine water microbial communities from San Francisco Bay, California, United States - C33_13D | ecosystem: Environmental > Aquatic > Marine > Unclassified | place: USA: California... | reverse complement strand
GAATTCTCGCAAACTGATGGCTAAAAGGGGTCTCGGCTAAAAGGAGTCTGACCCCTTATGTGCAAAAAAATTATTTGCCCTACAAATTTGTCTCTTTTTATTACGCAAATACAGTGGGTTATAACGCAATAGCACTAGTTCGCTCACTACGCTTCTCTAGCATTTACCAACTTGTCGAATAGCCTAGCGTATTCAGGTCGCAGCTTCCTCTGTGAATACTCATCCAGATTAACCTTGGGAAGCGCTGTGTTTTTATCTTGCAACTGCTTCCAGGCTTTGAGTGGGGCTAACACTGCCTGGCAGTTTTCCTGGTCGGAATTTCTTTCGTCAAAGTTATACAGAAACTGACTCTCGAGGTATTCGGGATAAACTAATTTATTGGGGGCAAGAGGTGTGCATTCCAACGCACAGGCTTCTTGCAAAGACAGGCCCTGGAAATCATGCAATGCGGTAGAAAGCACTACATCGCAGCGCCTAAGAAGTTTGGTGTAGTGCTTGCGATCCTCGATGAAGCCAAAATTACCCGGATCGATAGCGAGCGCAGACGCATGTTGCTGTAACAGGCTGTGAATTTTTTGAAACTCCTCAGGGGATGACCTGAATTGTTGCCCGACCACGTGCAGCCGAATCGGCAATCGCTGCTGCAGAATCTGCTCTGTCAGCAGTAACAATAATTTCGGTCCCTTGTCGTATTCCCAGCGATGATTCCAAACCACATCGAGAATTTCCTTAGGTTGGCGAGTGTCGGGTAGACATTCGACCTCCTGAAGTGGGACGGGAACAACTTCGCTTTTCTGATATTTCAGCAAGAGTTCCTCTGGCAATCGGTCCGGCAGTTTTTCCAGCAAGTCTTTCGCCCCCTGTAAGAACGTGGAGCGATTGTAGTTGCTATTGAAAGCAACAGCGTCGGCGCAGAAGGCGGAATACAGCGGCACCAGCTGTGGTTCGACGTTATTGCTTCTTTGCGTGTTGCCCTCTGGATAGACGAATTGATTCTCATGAAAGTAAAGCAGTGTGGGAATTTTACTTAAGCTGGGCACAAAGCCGCGAAGACTCGCCAGATCAACCATGGAGGTCGCGATGAGCAGGTCGTAATCTTGAGTTAACGCGTCTTGTTCATTGAGGGCCCACTGCAGGCTATTGCCGCGTATGCGCCAGTTGAAATGTCTGGGTGGTAGGGCGAGCTGTGTCCATTCATGCTCGGGAAACATAGCCGCCAGACGCCTGCGCCAGATTGTATGGCTCATGGCGTCATAGGCAGACAACAGTAGAATTTTATAACTCATTACAGCCTTTCATGCATTCAGGAAATTTACGCTACGCAAGTTTTGCATATTTTTCGCTGACAGGTTAGCTTGCTCAATCGAATTATTCCGCTGCCATTGCAGTGGTAGAACACAAGCAATCACAAGACGTGTTGCGAGGGAGAGAGACAGTGAGTATTAAACTACACGGCATGGCCTATAGTAACTACTACAATATGGTCAAAGCCATCATGATCGAGAAGGGCATGCAGTTCGAGGAAGTCCATGTTCTGCCAAATCAAGAGTCAGATTTTCTGCAGAAGAGCCCGATGGGCAAAGTGCCTTGTATGGAGACCGATCAGGGTTTTCTAACCGAAACAGGCGTAATGATCGACTATGTCGATAGCCTGCAAATAGGACCATCGTTGTATCCGGAAGATCCTTTTGCGCGAGCGAAGGTGCAGGAATTGATAAGACATCTCGAGCTATATATCGAGCTTCCCGCGCGAAGATTGTATGGCGACGTATTCTTCGGCAGGCCTGCCGATGATGAGCTCAAGGAGCAGGTGAGGCTGCAGTTGGAAAAAGGATTTGCATCCTTGCAGAAACTTGCGAAATTTGACCCCTATCTTGCGGGAGCAGAGCTCAGCTACGCAGATTTTTACTACCGGTTCAGCGTGGGGCTCGCCACTATAGTGTGCAAGAAGGCGCTGGCTTGGGATGCGCTGCGGGAAGTGCCAAATATTAAGGCGCTGCTGGATCTAATGGATGAGTGCGAATCTATTCAGAAGGTGCAGGCAGATCAGGCGAAGAATGCCTGAGTTGCCTGCAGCTACTACAGTTTAGTTAGCGATGGGGTGTTCTTTCCAGAATGCCCGCATTGCTGCTCATATCGAGAATAGTCTCAATATTTGCTTCTATATCTTCGACGCTGGCACCTAGACCCAGGTCCACACCCACATTTTCTCTCACATCGGCGGAGTAGTAACGGCCGCCGGCTGCCTGAATGATTCGGCCATTGGGGGCTTTTTCAGAGCAGAGAAACACAACGGCGGGAGTAACCAGTTCCGGCGCCAATTTCTCGGCACTGTCTTCGAAGCCCGGGAGTTCGACCGTCATTCTCGTTGCCGCGATGGGCGCTATTGCATTAGTAAATACATTGTACTTCGCGCCTTCGAAGCGCAGGGTGTTCATGAAGCCAACGAGGCCTAATTTGGCAGCGCCATAGTTGCTCTGGCCAAAATTTCCAAATAATCCCGAGGTGGATGTTGTCATTACTATACGGCCGTACTGCTGCTCAACCATGATAGGCCAGACACATTTGGTCGCATTGAGACTGCCGGTAAGATGGACATCAATTACCGCGTGCCAGTTCTCTAACTCCAGCTTGGAGAAGGTCTTGTCTCTGAGGATACCGGCATTGTTTACCAGGATGTCGATTCGTCCCCAATTCGCTACGGTCTCATCAACCATCGCCTGCACTGCATCAAGGTCGGTGACGGAGGCGTCGTTTGCGACAGCGGTGCCCCCGTTATCCCGAATTTCCTGTGCAACCAGTTCTGCCGCCGAAGCCGATCCGCCACTGCCATCTACAGAGCCACCGAGATCGTTGACTACTACCTTCGCGCCGCGTCGACCCAGTTCCAATGCGTGCTGCTTGCCTAGTCCACCGCCAGCACCCGTTACTATAGCGACCTGACCTTCGAAATTAATCTTCATACTACTTCTCCTGCTATTTCTGAATCGACTGAGCCTATTTGCTGCCTCTTCGTGCTGCGTGCTCACAAAGAGCAGACTCTTTTAAATGTGGGCAGGATTCTATTCTTATGAGGCTCTAGCTGCAATAAATGAGACCTTGCTGGTCGAAAAAGCCGGGAGAAATAAAACCATGCCATTGCTATGATAGAGAAACTTGCCAGATAGCTGGCACAAACACAGATAGAGAAGCCGAGTTAGAGACAGAATATGACGGAAATACAGCCGGTACCGGCAGCGACGGTAGTCGTCGTTCGAGAAACTATGAATAAGACGGATCTTGAGGTCTTGCTACTCAGACGAAATTCGAAGCTGATCTTCCATGGCGGCCATTGGGTGTTCCCGGGAGGCCGCATCGATGTCGCAGATTTTGATGCGGCGGAAGATAATTTGGAGTACAGGGCGGCGCTTAGGGCGGCAGTTAGAGAGACCAAGGAGGAGGCGGGTATCGATCTTGAGATCGATAGTCTCATCCATACGGCGCATTGGACTACGCCGCCCAAGTTGCCCAGGCGATTCTGCACCTGGTTCTTTCTTTGCCCCCTGACAGAGCCGGCGAGTGTAATCGTCGACAACGATGAAATTCTGGAGCATCGCTGGATAACGCCGCGGGAGGCTCTGGCTGAAGCCGAGGCGGAAACTTGGGTCTTGCCGAGGCCGACAATAGTGACGCTGCAGGACATCGAGCAGCACCGTAATCTTGAAGAACTGCTGGTTGATGCAAATCGGCGGGAAATTCGGGTATTCCCTGAGGGCTCGTCCTATTATCGACCGCGGGAAATGGGCTGCTAGGCCCAAGCCGCCACTTTCTCCAGCACCTCGCTTCAGGTCTCAATTTGGGCCAAAACGAGGCATTTTCAGGCCGCATTCTGCCAAACCTCAGGCTAACTGATTTTGCTAGGCATTCCTCCCCATAAGCCCTTGCAATTCTGGGCAAGTTAATGGGATAGTTAAGACGTACGACTGAAACAGTCTGTCAGTGCTTGCGGCCAGTTAATAGGAGGCTTTTGCCCTTTTGCCGCATCAATTATTAGTGACTGAGTCGCTTTCGGACGTCGCCTAGCGAGGAGCAACAAGCGCAAGTAAGTCTTCCTATTCACAGCAGCCAGAAGAGCCTCTATGTCGTCTCCCACATTCGATAGTCTTCGCGAAACCCTGAAGAATCTTCGTCGTCGTCGCAGCAACCTGTTTATCCTGAAACAGCTGAGCTATTTCGTCATAGCTTTCTCCCTATTAATTTTGTCTCTAAGTGCTTTGTCACTCTTCTTAGAGCCCAGCAAGTCGGGCACAACCTTCTTATTTGCCCTGTCACTGATCAGCATTGGCTTATTGCTGTGGCGTTTGATTCACGTGCTGGGAAGACAGACAACGGATGATCGTCGGCTCGCACATTATGTAGAAGAAAATATTCCTGATTTGGAGCAGAGGCTACTAACGTCTTTGGAGTTTACCGAGGAAGACCTGGTGAACGGCAAGGACGGGGTATCGCAGCAGTTTATTCAGCAGTTGTGGCAGGATGCGCAGGAACACGTGCAGATTCAGCAACAGCAGGTAGAGACCGTAGCGCCTTCGCGAACCTCCTATCTGTCTATGGCGTCAGCCGCGGGTGTCGCCACGATAGTCTTAGCCCTGTTTCTCAGCTCAGATGTCCTGTTCAATGCGGCTAGCCGCCTGGCCTGGCCCTTTGCGATCAGCGAGCCGGTTGTTGTCGTTGAAGTGATTCCCGATATTGAAATCAGTGTTGAGCCCGGTGATCTTGAGATGCAGCGCGGCGATAGCGTTACGATCATTGCTCGGGTGATCAATGCTATACCCGGCACGATCAATCTGCGTCTGCAGGATGATAATGTTAACTGGCGCGATGCAACCATGAATCGCGACGGCAGCGGCAGCGATAGCGCAACCTACAGTTACTTCATTCCCTCTTTGCAAGAAGATACGACTTATTATGTCACCTTCGACGAGCGCGGTGAGCAGAGCTCTCCTCAATATCAGATTGACCTTTTCGACCTGCCCCAGATCGAGCAGATCGATTTGGCGATGGACTATCCCGACTACACAGAAATAGAGGACGTCATCGAAGAAGATAGTGGCGACATGGTGGTTCCTGAAGGAACCGAAGTCGAACTGGTGGTTACCTTTAACAAGAATATTGCAACGGCGCTTGTCGAATTTGACGAGAGCTACAGTGCCGATGAAGATGAGATAAACTCATTGCCTGCCTACGAGAATATAAACCTGGTAATGGATGGCAATATTGGGCGGGCCACGTTTACAGTGAACCAGGATGGTGTCTACCGTATCTCAGCGACGGATTTCTCCGATCTGCAAAGCAAGAACCCTCTCGACTATTTCATTCGCGCTATAGAAGATACTCCGCCCGAATTGGCCTTAAAGCGGCCAGGACAAGATCAGGAAGTCATGCCTCTAGAGGAAGTTGTGCTCGAGATCGATGCCAACGATGACTATGGTCTTAGCAAGTTCACCCTGAATTACAGCGTCGTAGGTGCGGATGAGGTTGAAGTAGACTTCCTGCCAGAGCAGAACCTGCGCGAGGTATCTGGTGACGAACTGATTTACCTTGAAGACCTCGATGTAGAGCCTGGGGATTTCGTTAGCTACTTCCTTACTCTTGCTGATAACAATGGCCTGCGGGGCCCCAGTGAAGTCATATCGGATATCTATTTCCTGCAGGTTATCCCTACGGATCAGGAGTTTCGGCGATCAGGGGGTGGTGGCGGTCAGGGTGCCGGCGGCGGCCAGGGTGATGGCGCCGATAGCAGTGCCTTAGTTCAGATACAGAAAGATATTATCGCGGCAACGTGGAAGCTTAAGAACAGACAGTCGAAGGTGTCGCCGGAGGATTTCGCTTCGGATGCAGAGATTATCTCAGAGTCGCAGCGCGAGGCGACGGAGCGTACCAGACGTTCTATAGACCGTCTCGCCGAGCGTCTCAGTTTCTCCGATGCAAGTTACGATGCTGCCGTTGAAAATCTTTCCCTTGCGATAGATCAAATGAATCAGGCTGCAGATGAGCTTGGTAAGGAACAGATTACTAGTGCGTTGCAGCCAGAGCAGCTCGCATTGCAATACGTATTGAAGGCAGAGGCAAATATCAATCGCACCAATATCAGCATGCAGCAAGGCGGTGGCGGTGGTGGTGGCGGTGCCGCTCAGCAGGAACGTGAAGACCTGCGTGAGCTATTCGAGATGGAGATGGGGCAGCTTGAGAACCGTTATGAGACACCCAATAGCGCCGGTGGTGGCGGCTCCCAGCAACAAACCGAAGAAGCGAATAAGCTAGAAGAACTGGCTCGCCGACAGGAGGGGCTAACTCGGGCCCAGCGGAACCTGGCGCGCCGTGAAGAGCAGATGACAGAGGAACAGAAACGCCGCGAACTGGAGCGGCTGATGCGTCAACAGGAGCAGCTGAGTCGTGAAGTAGAACAGCTGGCACAGCAGTTATCGCGTGGCCAGCAGAATTCGAGCTCGCAGCAGCAAAGCCAACAGGCTTCCTCGCAATCCCAGTCCCAGTCACAATCCCAATCTCAGTCCAGCAGCAGTTCGCCTTCCTCCGGCAGCGCCAGCGGTGGCCAGCAACAGCCACAGACGGCTTTGCAGCGTGCCGCACAGCAGATGCAGGAAGCATCGCAGAGCGAAACCGCAGCGATCGCAGCAGCAAGATCACAGAAGGCACTCGAAAACCTTCGCGAGCAGCAGCGCGAACTGAGCCAACAGTCAGAAAGATCTGTTAACCAGCTAGCGCAGAATCTTGGTCAGCGTGGACAACAACTCTTGCAACAGCAGAGAGATCTGCAAGAAAGTCTGCAGGAAACGACGCGCCAACAAGGTCTGGGTCAGACGCGCCAGTCGGTTCGCGATGATGCCGCTCTGACGGCGCTTATTGAAGCCCAACAGCAACAGCAAAGAGATCTAAAGGAAATCGAAGATATGCTGCGCGCGATCATTGCCCGCGGTGATAACGAAGATCAGCGACTAATGTCCCAAGCCCAGGCGGCCAGTCGAGAGCTGCGGCCGATTCGTGAAGAGATGCAGACTAGTAATCGTGTGTTGCGTAACGGTATGGTAAATCTTTCCGTAGACATCGAGGGCGAGTTAGAGGATTCGATAGAGGACTTCGCGCAGAGCCTGGCGGCATTGAATCCCTCCCGCACAGATTCCCCGTCCGATCAGATGCAGCAGGCAGCCAGCGATGCGGCCCAGTTGCGTCAACAGGTAGAGGATCTAGAACAGCAGGCGTTGGCATTTAATGAGGCAGGGCAAGAGCCAGGAAACGGCACACCTTCATTGCGCGAGATGCGTGATCAACTAGAGCAGACCCAACAGTTGGCACAGCAGCTTACGCAACAACTGCAGGATCAGGCGCGAGCTGGAGGAACTCAGCCAGGCCAGCGCGGTCAGTTAAGCGGGCAGCAGGGGCAGCAAGGTCAACAGGGACAGGGCAGCGGGCAGCAGGGTCAACAAGGCCAGCAGGGACAGGGCGGCGGCAATGGAGATCAGCAACCGGGCACCGGTGGCCGTGTAGGTGCTCAGGGCGCGCCGAATAACATAGGCAATGCAAGATCGATTCGCCAGCAATTGACGCAGCAAGATATAGAAGACTTTCTCAATCAACCAGAACTATTTAGACAACTACTCCAACCCATCACAGAACTCGAAGGAGCCCTGCGCGCACAAGCAGAGCTGGATAGTATCAACAACAAGCTGTATGCCACCGTTGATGAAGATATACCCGATGAGTACCGAGATTTGGTGGAAGAATACTATCGTGTATTGTCTGAGAATCAGGAATCAGAGAATACAGATCAGTAACAATGCAATACTCCCAACCTAATTTTTTAACAGCACTCGAAGACGGCAGTTTTACCTTCGCCTATGGTATTAGTCCTTGGCTATTTGCGGTATTGGTCATTCTCATCACCGTTGGTGTATGGCTAACCTATAGAAAGACAACGAGGCAACTAAGCCCGGCATGGAAAACATTTTTTATAGGCATACGCTCTGGTGTGCTTGTGCTGATTCTCTTCTGTCTACTAAGGCCTGTGGTTACAACCTTGCAGGTGTCGCCACAAGAAACCTATCTTGGTGTTTTGATCGATGATTCTCAGAGTATGGCAATAGCCGACCTTGCGGGCGGACAAACCCGGCAAGAGGCGATCGAAGAATTACTCTACGAGAATGGACTGCTCGATAATCTTTCCGAATCTTTTCAGATTCGCAGCTTTCGATTTGATAATCAGACCCAGCGAATAGTTGGTGTGGAGGATCTGAGCGAGGCTGGCACGGCTTCTTCTATAGATCAGGCTCTGAGCTATGTCGGTGATCAGTTAAATGGGCTGCCCCTCGGTGGTGTAGTGCTGGTGAGCGATGGTGCGGACAATAGCGATGGAGACCCGCTAGCTACGGCACAGGAATTTGGTGCCAAGCAGATTCCGGTTTTTGCAATCGGCGTCGGCCAGGAAGAAATTCCACAGGACATAGGTATCGTGGATGTCAGTGCTGCAAAGACTGTCTTAGAGGGCTCTGTATTCAACGTGCAGGTCGCAGTAAACCATCAGGGCTATGAAGGGCAGGAAGTAGAACTTTCCATCATGGATGGCGAGACACGAGTAGCCTCCGATGTGGTGATACTTGGTCCAGCAGGTGTCACTAGACGCTATGAACTTGAGATAACACCTGAACGACCGGAATTGATCGTCTACGATTTGAATGTCGAGTTGCAGAGCGATGAAATCATCGACAGGAACAATAGCTACAGTTTTCTGGTCGATAACACGGAGAAAGAAGCGCTGGATATACTCTATTTGGAAGGTCATCCACGTAATGAGTATAAGTTCATCCGGCGTGCAGTCGAAGGAGATAGTTCGCTGCGACTGGCAACCTATCTGCAAACTGGGCCTGAAAAATACTACCGTCAGGGAATCGAATCCGCTACAGAACTTAGCGGTGGCTTCCCCGAGGATCGAGAGGCCTTGTTTGAGTATGAGGCGCTCATATTGGGTGATATCGAGTTCGGTTTTTTCAATGCCGAGCAGTTGCAAATGATCGAGGATTTCGTCGCCGAGCGTGGTGGTGGTTTCCTGATGAGCGGCATGGTAGATGAGGAATTTATCGGTACACCAATTGCCGATATTCTTCCTGTTACGCTTGTGGAGGAGGGTTTTCTACCTAGCCATCTACGCGGTGGGATCCGACGTGGCGATCATCCAACGGGCGAGCTGTTCTATCCGCGACTCACTCGTAATGGCGAGTTCTCTCCGCTGCTACGCCTTTCTGCGGACGATGCAGAGAATCAGGCGCTTTGGAGGCAGCTACCCGAGTTGCAGGGTACCTACGTAACAGGCCGTATCAAACCTGGCGCTGAGGTCTTGATCGAACATCCGTTGCTGCAATATCAGAATCAGGCGCTTCCCTTGTTGGCATCTCAGCGCTACGGGTCGGGCCGCAGCATGTCGCTGACCACAGCAAGCACCTGGCGCTGGCAGATGATGTTGCCCGCCGCAGATGAGTCCCATGAAACGCTCTGGAGACAGCTCTTGAGATGGCTGGCCGTCTCGGCACCCGAACGTATAACGATCGAATTCGATAGGGAGTTCTACAACGTGGGTGATGAGGTTAACGTTAGGGCCACCGTGCTCAACAATCAATATGAGGCAGACAACGATGCGACGCTGTGGATGCAGACATCGAACCCTTTGGAAGAATTTATCGACGCGCCAATGGAATGGGATATAGAAGAAGATGGTGTCTATAGAGCAAGCTTTATTGCAGATGAAGAAGGTGTGTATAGCTTGCTGGTGGATGTGGCCAGCGCTGCAGGAGAAGCCAATGATTCTAGTGCGGAGAAACGCGCGGCCTTCGTGGTCACACCTTCGCTGCGCGAATATACCAATGCCGAGCTCGATAGCGGCTTGCTGGCACGCATTGCGCAGCTCAGTGGCGGTAGCTATTTTAACGTGGCAGATGCCGATGCATTGGCGAACGCAATCGAATTCACACCGAACGCCTATTCACGAGAAGTACAAATAGATCTGTGGGATCGACCTTGGTTACTGGCCTTGCTCGTCCTGTTACTTTGCGTGGATTGGATAAGCAGACGAATGAAAGGGCTGTCATAGCGGTTAACTACTCATGAAGAATATGAATCTCTTACTTAAAACCGTCGCTGCAGGATTGGGGTCGCTTCTCTGCAGCGCCGCCATGGCTCAGGCTGATGCCGACGTCAGTGCGAAAAATTTCTTCCTGGACCGGCCGGAGTCTACGAAGTACGCAGTGATTCTGGCGGGTCCCACGGTGGGTGAAGAAAACAAGTCACAGTTCCGTCAGTGGGCTTTCTCGCTGCACGACATCTTGGCCAGAGACTATGGGTATAGCTCCGACACGATTTCGTTGCTGTATGACCGCGGCGAAGTTGAGGGCTCAGGTACCGAACGCATAGATGCTGCCTGTGATTTGCAGGGAATCGAGGCAGAGCTGGCGCGGCTGCAATCGATAGTGAAGACGGGCGATCAAATTACAATCTACCTGATTGGTCACGGTAGTGGCTCGGATGAGGAATCGAAGTTCAATATAGTCGGGCCGGATATTACCGGCATCCAATTTGCTGCGATGTTGGATATATTCGATCAGCAGGACATGATTATAGTCAACACGACCTCGGCGAGTTACGGATTCTCCGCCTCCTTATCCGGTGAGGGTCGTGTGGTTGTTTCTTCTACTCGTTCCTCCTCGGAAAAATTTGATCCTGTGTTCTCGAATTATTTCATCGAAGCCCTGGATAGCCGCAACGGAGACAGAGATAAGAATAATCGCGTGTCGATATTGGAGGCGTTTAACTATGCGAAGAGTAATGTCGAAGAATTCTATGAGGAACAGGGCAGATTGGCGTCGGAACATGCGGGCCTGGACGACAATGGTGATGCGCTGTTCAGCCTGAATCCGACCACGGCAGAAATCGATGGCAGGCTGGCTGAGATAGCCTATATAGATAACTTGGTAGATGACACGGTTGGTTTATCAGCCGAAGCGATTCGTCTTAAGAGCCGCATGCAAGATTTAGAGCGTTCGGTTTTTATCTTGAGAGGGCGTAAGGCGGAGTTCTTGGAAGATGATTATTGGCAGCAGCTGGAAGTCTTGCTTGTAGATCTGGCTAGAGCCACAGGACAATTCAATGAACAGGTTAATCCGGTTGAACAGAGTGAGCGATAAGCATATGGCGAAGAAATATTGTATAGCCGCCGTTTTCTTGCTGGCGGGTTTGAGTTTCAATGTATCGGCACAGGATTCACCGCAGACGAATACAGGCGAGTCTCCGTTGTTTCGCGGCGAACAATTATTAATAACAGGGTCCTATGCGGCGGCTACAGACATCTTTCAGATGGCGGATGGTCTGGATCGCAATGAGGGGCTAGTGGGAGCAAGTAAAGCCTTCGCGATGATGGGTAACTATCAGGAGGCCATGAGCGTTGTAGAGGCTGCTATAGACGATAACGACTATGCACGTTTTCCATTGCTCGGCACACAGCTTGCCGAAATCAAGCGGGCGGTAGGTGAGTCGCAAGAGGCACTGCGGATACTAGAGGCATTAGTGCTAGGTCTGGCGGATCCACCTGTACGTACACTGGTGCAATACGGCAGTCTGCTCGACTTCGTAGGCCAGAAGCAACTTGCGGTGTCTATATTGGATCAGGCGGTGCAACGTTATAACAATGGATTGGTGTTCGCCTCGGAAGACGTTGCCATGGTGGCGCTGGCAAGTTGGCTGATGGGGAATTTCCATGATGCGAACAGTTTGTTTAGCGAAGCTACACGAGCAAATCCGAACAACCTGGAAGCACACACGCTATGGGGCGACCTCTTCCTCGAAAAATACAATGCCTCCGATGCCGAACGCTCTTATCAGGAGGCCCTGGATGTAAATGGCCGTTATGTACCAGCTCTTGTTGGCATTGCCAACGTTGTTGGTGACGAACGAGCGCTGCAGCGTGCTCTAGCGATAAACCCAAATTCTATTCCAGCCATGGAGACCTATGGCCAGTTATTGATGCTCAACGGAAGAGAAGATGAAGCGATGGACTATTTCGAGCGTGTGCTTGCGCTTAATCCGGAGTCATTGAAGACGCTGAGCGTGCTGGCATCGAAGGCGGCGCTGGAAGAGCGCAGCGATGAGTATGCGGACTATCTTGCGCAAGTAGAGGCTTTCAGTCCTAACAATCCTATATTTCTGGGTAACGTCGCAGATACCTTCGGTAACAACTATCTGTTCGACGAGGCTGTTGAATTTGCGCGGGCGGCTATCGCAGCCGATTCCCAGTACTGGCAGGGATACACTCTACTTGGAAGTAATCTGATTCGTCTGGGCGAAGAGGAAGAGGGTAAAGCCAATCTCGAGATCGGTTACGAGAATGATCCTTTCAATGTTATGACTTCCAATATGTTGAAAGTTTTCGATACTCTGGAAACCTATACGACGCAGGAGAGTGCGCACTTCAAGGTTCACATGAGCCAGAACGATGCAGACATTCTCTGGCCCTATCTAGAACCACTGTTAGAGGAAGGCTGGGACACCTTAACGGCTAAATATGGCTTCGAGCCCGAAGGGCCTATCCTTATTGAAGTATTCGAAAAATCGGAAGACTTTGCCGTGCGCTCTGTGGGACTGCCGGATATTGGGCCCCTGGTCGGAATCTGTTTCGGCAAGGTGATTACACTGATATCGCCCGACACCCTATCAGCGAATTGGCAGGAGATCGTCTGGCATGAGTTCATGCATGTAATTACTCTGCAGATGACAGGTAATCGCATGCCGCGTTGGCTCTCCGAAGGTATCTCTGTCTATGAAGAGCGTGAGGGCAGACCTTACTGGGGCCGAAGTCAGGGGCTGGACCTGGTTCGTGCCGCAGAGCAAGATAAATTACTTCATGTAGCTGATCTTAATTCTGGATTCTCCGGCGCCCGCAACAATGCCGATCTGGGTTTTGCCTATTTTCAGGCCTACCTGGTGGTTGACTATATCGCCGACGAATACGGTTTCGTAAAGTTGGTCGAACTAGTCGATCAATACGGGTTGATTAAAGAAGACGACGAACGTTTCGACGTGGTATTCGATTTAAGCCTTGATCAGTTCGACGATGGTTTTAGAAATTGGATTGATCGCCGTGTCGCTGAGATCAATGTCTATGTGCACACAGAAGACGTGCCAGATGAAGGCGATGGCCATGGCCATGGGGTGCGTGAAAATTCCAGTGCGATTCTGGCAGAACTCTATAACAACGCGTCACTCAAGCAACATATGCGTGCTCGTATCGAAGAGAACGACAGAGATTTTCAAGCTTACCTACAGTTGGGCATTGTTCTGTTCAAAGAAGAAAATTTCTTCGAGGCGAAACAGTATTTGAATCAGGCCTATGAATTGCTTCCATCCTATACCGGCTATCCCAGTCCTCCTCTGGTGTTGTCCCAGATCTACGAGCAGGAAGGCAACCGCGAGGCGCAGCTGGGGCAATTGGAAATATTGCTGGAAAATCTGCAACACGATTACGGTTCCGCTGTTCTCTTAGCTGAATCGGCTTTGGAAGGGGGAGATTTCGAGCGTGCCGAATACTATATCGATCGTGCAATTCAAGTGGATCCCTATCGCGCTGATGTGCATCAGTTGAAGGCCAGCTACGCCGAGACCATTGGCGATAGTCAGTTGGCTGTTACCGAGTATGAGGTGCTTCTTAAACTTGAAATTAACGATCCGGCAGAGGCACAGACAAACCTTGCTGAGGCATATCTGCGGAACGGACAGACCCTGGAGGCGAAAGAAAACGTTCTACGGGCATTGGAAACTGCGCCTAGCTATCAGCGAGCGCAGAGAATACTGCTGCAATCTATAGACGGGGACTCAGATTAAATTGAGAAATCTTAAGTCACTCTTATTGCTTTTATCTGGCGTTCTACTGCTTGCTCAGTCGGCTGCAGTTGCTCAGGTATTCGATTTTGGCAATGATGAGGATCCTGCTATCTATGGCGAAGAGATAACCGACTTTCAGTGGATACGCGGCCAGTACACAAATCACGCGGGCGGAGCCAGAGGTGGTTACGGCATGCGTCGTCGCGGTGGATGGTGGGATACAGACTATCCCGATTCCGATGAGAATTTTTTGCGCGGCGTACAGCGCTATACCAATGTCGATACGAATCCAGGTAATCACAAGTTTATTGAGCTTACCGATCCTGAGTTGTTTGAGAATATATTTCTCTACATGAATTGGAAGAGAGTGCCCATAGGTTCGTCCTATAGTGGTCCTAATTTTGCGCCAGCGGAGATCGAGGCATTGCGCGAATTCATGTTTCGTGGAGGCTTCGTGATGGTTGACGACTTCTGGGGTCAGCCCCATCTCGATGATATGTTTATGGAGATGGGCAAGATATTTCCCGAGCGCGAGATTGTTAAACTGAATAATACACATGAGATATTTCATGTGTTTTTCGATATAGACGAAGTGGCTCAAGTTCCCGGGCGTATGGTGACCTGGGATTTCGGTGGTTTTATGAAGCTCGATGATCCCAGCTACCCCCCGGAAGTCTATGCGGTCCTGGACGATGATGGTCGTGTCATGATGGTGGCAAACTATAATACCGATCTAGGTGACGGTTGGGAGCATACCTTCTATAAAGGCTACCCGACGAAGTCTACGAACGATGCTTACAAGATAGGTATCAACTTTCTAATTTACGCGTTTAGCCACTAGTCGTTTACAGGGTATTGATTTGACGCAACGGTCGCGGCATAAAAGTGCTTATAAAGTTATCTAGAAACAAAAACAAAAACAAAAACAAAAACAGAAATATAAATATAAATATAAATAGAACAATTGAATAATCGAAAGACAGGACTTAGACATGACAGACATTGAAGAAACAGCAATAGACTCCATCGACGCCGCTCCAATCGACACTGCAGATGACCTGGCCCTGGTTAAGAAGATGCAGGATGGTCGCGATCAGATCGTCGCCGAGATTCAGAAGGTCATTATCGGTCAGGTAGATGTTATCGATGAATTGTTAATTGCCTTGTTCGCTGGAGGTCACTGTTTGATCACTGGTGTTCCCGGTCTGGCAAAGACGCTTCTGATCAAGACTGTAGCCGATATTCTTCAGGTCGATTTCAGTAGAATACAGTTCACGCCGGACCTGATGCCGGCTGACGTGGTGGGTGCGGAGATCGTTGAGGAGAAGGACGGCAACCGTGTTCTTAAGTTCGTCAAAGGTCCAATCTTTACCAACATCCTACTAGCGGATGAGATAAACAGAACGCCACCGAAGACCCAGTCCTCGCTGTTGGAGGCGATGGAAGAGCGACAGGTCACGGCTGCCGGGGTCACTCATCCTATGTCGGCTCCATTTTTCGTATTAGCCACACAGAATCCGATAGAGCTAGAGGGAACCTATCCTCTGCCCGAGGCACAACTCGATCGCTTCATGTTTAAGATAGAACTTGGATATCTTACGGAAGAAGACGAGGTGAAAGTGGTGAGTAGCACCACGCAGACGAATACTACGGCTCTGTCTCACCCGCTGAGTGGGGAGGATATCCTCGAATTTCAGCGTATAGCGCGACAGGTTCCAGCCGCTGAGGCCGTTATTCAATACGCTGTCCGGCTCGTGCATGCGACGCGGCCGCAGTCCGAGAACGCTCCACAGTTCATAAAAGACTGGGTGAGTTGGGGGGCAGGTATTCGTGCCTCGCAGAACCTCATTCTTGCGGGCAAGGTGCGGGCTCTATTACTCGGTCGCTACAATGTGTCCTACGGTGATGTGCGAGCACTCGCCCCTTCTGTATTGCGCCATAGGGTCTTACTGAATTTTCATGCCGAGGCAGAACGAATTACAACCGACGATGTGGTCAAGCGCCTGCTAGATGAAGTGCCCGAGCCGACTTCGAATCTATAATAGCCTTGATTGATCATCGAAAAACGGAACTGTAATGTCTGACTCGCTAAATTTTCTAGATCCTTCAGTCCTCGCCGGGCTCGATAATCTCGAGCTTAGAGCTAGAGTGGTCGTAGAAGGCTTCCTCTCAGGCCTGCACAGAAGTCCAAATCGAGGCTTTAGCCCGGAATTTAATGACTACCGTCACTACTACCGTGGCGACGACATGCGGCATATAGACTGGAAGCTATATGCACGAAGCGAAAAGTTTTATATCAAGCAGTATGAGGACGAAACGAATGTTCGCTGTATGGTCGTACTGGATACCAGTGCTTCCATGTCTTACTCCTCAGGGGAAACGAGCAAGCTGGACTATGGCATTACACTGGCCTCAGCCTTATCCTATTTTATCAATAGGCAACGCGACGCCGTCGGTTTGATTACTTTCGATGACAAGGTTAACAACTATATTCCAGCGAAATGTAGGCAGCCACATCTGATGCATATATTGCGAACCCTCGCTCAGATTAAGCCGGGAAAGAAAACCGACTCAGTGAAGCCCCTGATCGACCTGGCAGCTTCGCTAAATAAAAAAAGTATAGTCATTTTGATTACGGATATGCTTGATGACGAGGACCGACTGATAAAAACCTTACAGAATCTGCGAGGAATGGGTAACGACGTCATAGTATTTCATGTGATGGACGATGCTGAGCTGAATTTTACTTTCAACGAGGCATCAGAGTTTGTGGATATGGAGAGCGATGAGAGCTTCATCACTACACCGGCAGCGATCCGCAAAGCCTATCTTGAGAACCTCAATGAGTTTCTTGCCTTCTGTAAGAAGCAATGTCAGCGCAGTGGTGTTGACTATTGTCTCATGAACACGTCAGAGCCCCTAGATGCGGCCCTGTCAGCCTATATGAGTAAACGAGCGAAGAGCTTCTAAATGGTATTTCTGACTCCTCTATTTTTACTTGGTCTGTTGGCGGCGCTGATTCCAATAGCGATTCACCTTATTCGCAAGGAAAAACCGCCCAAGGTGATGTTTAGTACAATTCGTTTCCTGAAGAAAACCTCCAAGAAATTGATTCTGTTTCAACATATCCAACAGTGGTTGTTGTTAGCGCTCAGATCGGCGGTTATCGCCTTGTTGGTATTCGCCTTTGCGAGGCCGCTGTTTGATCAGACGGTGGCGCGACTGCTTGATGCAGATCCCATGTCTGCTGTGATCATGCTCGATCTCTCGATGAGCATGCGCTATGAGGACAATTTTGATCAGGCAAAACAGGAGGCTATCGATCTGCTTGCTGGGATGACCTCCGGTGACGAAGTAGCCTTGATAGCCTTCTCGAACTCTGCCGATGTGGTGCGTGAGTTGAGTACCGATATCGATAGCGTCAGATCACTGATCAATAGCATCGACGAGCCAGGCTATGGCACTACGCGTTATATGCCTAATCTACGTCTGGCCGACCAATTGCTTGAGACCTCGCGCTTTGAGAACCGGGCGGTCTATCTGATTAGTGACTTTCAGGATATTGCTATGAATGATTCTGAGGAGGGCTGGAAGCTTTCTCCAGGAACTGCTTTTAATACCATAGATGTAGCGGCGCAGGAGAGTAGCAACCTCGTGCTTACCGATGTTAGGTCCCCCGAACAACTCCTCGAAGATGCGGCCGAGCAGCAGATTTTAGCTCGAGTACGCTCTACCGGTACTCTGTACTTAGAGCAGGGCGATGTTAGCCTTTATGTGGATGGAGACTTTATCGAGCGGGTGCCTGTCGATTTGGCAGATCGCTCCGAGCAAGTAGTCACTTTTTCTACCAGCTTTGACGCACAGGGAACCCACACGGGTGAGGTGCGGGTAAGTGGCGATGATTTTGCTGTCGATAATTCCTATTTCTTCACTGTAGATGTCCTGCCGAAGATTCGCGTGTTGTTAGTCAACGGTGAGGCATCAGACGATTGGTTTGATGATGAAGGGCACTGGTTTGGTCTCGCCGTGAGCAGTGCGGCGCAGTCACCTTTTGTATTGCAGACAATTGAGCCTGGCGAGCTTAGCTTGGCCAGTTTGCGACAGAACGATGTCGCGGTATTACTGAATGTTGGTGATCTTAGCAGCGGCCAGGCGGCAGCGCTCACTAACTATGTTCGAAACGGTGGCAGTCTGCTATTGGCGCCTGCAGACAGAGTGACGCCTGAGGTTTTCAATCGACAATTTGCCGAGATAGCGCCTGCTATCATTCAAAGCAGAGGACAGCTTGGGCTTGATGATTATCTGGTTATAGCGGATTTTGATCATCGTCATCCAATACTGAGCCCTCTTGGCAGTGACTGGTCAGCCCGGTTTCAGAATCACTGGTCGTTGTTAGCCGATGAAGATGCTGATGTGCTGATGCAATTCGATAATACCGAACCCGCTCTTCTAGAGCGTAGTGTGGGCCAGGGTAAGGTCATCCTGTTTGCCTCATCACTGGACCTGGAGTGGAATAACCTGGCGCTACAGGGACTTTTCCTGCCCTTCGTGCATGAAACGCTCAGACACTTGGTGCAGCAGAGTCCAAAGCAGCGAGCCTACGAGGTTGGGGATAGCCTAGATCTAGACCCCTTGGGAGTGGCTCAATCTATCGAGGCTACGGACGCTGCCGGAAGCGCTATTCAATTTGGCAACAATAATTTTGTAACCACGGCGACTACTCCAGGTATGATTAACGCGAGAATTAATGGTAATTTGGTCAGCTTCGCAGTGAATGGCATACCCGAGGAATCGAATTTCAGTCGTACTCCGGTCGCGAACTTGTATGACCAGATCATCAACCCCGATACCGAGCCGAATCAATCTAGAGAGGTAAGAACGGCACAGCTTATAGAAGAATTGGAGCGGCCGCAGCGAGTTTGGTGGTGGATTTTATGTCTGGTTATGCTTCTAATTCTTGCAGAATCACTGATTGCCAATCGTACCTACCGTTAATCGCAAACCCGCTCGACATTTTAAACCTTTACTAACCCTCTGTTATTAAAGAAATTAATATTTATTCTTGTCAAAGAGTTTTTGTGCTTCCGTGAAATAAGTACCGAATCTGATTGAACATTGCATTTTTTGCGACATAGTATTTTCACAAATGGCGCAGAGTCATGATGAAAATAGAGCAACTGAATCCAACAGACTATTCTTTCATTCCACAACTGCTAGCGACGCTTATCGCATCGCTAAGTATCGCACTTTTTTCCAGTAACACATTCGCTCAGGGGCTATCAGTTAATATGACTGACGACTTGGTGCCGTCTGTGGGTCCCATTTCAAGGGTAATCACGGTACTCGATACGGACTTTGGAGCATACGATCAACGCCAGATAGAGCCGCTTCAAGACCTCGGTAGACAGAGCCAATCGGCTGGCGAGTATCAGCAAGCCCTATCCTTCTTTAAGCAGGCTTTGCATGTGGCCAGGGTTAATAGAGGGCTTTATCACGATTCTCAGATTTCTATCATCGAGAGTATTATTTCTTCCGAAGTTGCTCTGAAGAATTGGGAGAAAGTGAATAAGCATTATGCCTACCAGGAGCATCTTTACCTGCGGCTCTATGACATCGACGACCTCCGTCTCGAACAGGGTCTTAAGAAGATAAGTAATTGGCACATCACCGCCTTTAATGTGAACCTCGATGGGAATCAGATCCAGCATCTACGGAAAGCCAACAGGCTGTTCAAGCTCAGGATGCGGGTGTCACAAAATACGCTGTCACTTGGAGATCCTCGTTTTATGATGCTGGCAGAGAACATAAAAATCTGTGAGAGGGAGCTTTTCCTCGCATCCGATCTCAATCTAGAAATGCGACGTCGGCACCCGCGGCAGTCGGGAGATTCAAAACCTCGTAGACCCAGCTACAGTGAGAGCAAGGGTAGAGTGTTCGTCAGCGTAGATTAGCAACATCACTTCCTTACGTTTTTCGTAAAAATTTCACCCAAAGCAGATTGATAGATCGACTGCCTTCGACTATTCGAGTGAGAAGTATTGATGTTGGGAGTTGTGCGTTGAACTCGAAAAGAGAACAAGTTTTGTAACAGGGAAAAGCGAAGGCGCTAAAGTGGAAACTTGAAAGCTACTCAATGCTATAAGAAAAGGGGGGGAACAAAGAAAAACTCCCAAGCTCCAAGCTTTAACTCTTTACAGACTCGGCGGTATATCCCTTATATCACTAAATTGTAAAGTGGAAAAATATTATCACAGACCCTTCGCGAGTATCTAAGGGGTTACAATTTGTCACAATGCCTAGCGCATTAGCCCGTTACTGAACGTTCGATCAGTTTTTCTTTGAACTACTAGTAGAGTTCGCTAGGGAAAACCGAGCGAGCGCTTGGTAGCAAAATGTGTCACTGGTAATTCAGCAACTCAGTGGCTAAGGTGATTTGATGCTGGTACTAGGTCTGCGTTGCCCTGTGTAGACTAAGGCTTCGCTTTTTTTTCTTTATCCGCGGGTAGCAGACCCATCTTGTGAGCCCGGACTTCCCAGTTTTTTCTTGCGAGAGCACGCATATCCTCGGCGTTGTCCATCTCATCGACTATCTCGATGCCTAACAGGGTTTCTATAATATCTTCCATGGTTACAATGCCCTCTGTGCCGCCATATTCATCGACGACTAGCGCGATGTGTTCATTCTCCAGAATAAATTTGTCGAGCAGGTCTGGAATCGGGCTGGCACTATGGGTAATGATTATGTCGCGGCGCAAGGAATTCAGCTCCTGATCTCCTTTGCCCTCTACAAGACTAAGCAGTAATTCGTCTTTAAGAATATAACCGGTAACTTTATCTTTGCTATCCTGATAGATGGGAATTCGTGAGACAGGTAGTTCCGCGTTACGCTCATGAAATTCCTGAATGGTGGTAGTGCCATTCTCGGTAACAACTACGATACGCGGGGTCATCACATCTTTGACTAATATCCGGCTAAAGCGCAGCAGGTTCTTGATTACCTTCTGTTCGCTCTCCTTCAGGATACCAATTTCTTTGCCGAGTTCGGTCATTAGCAAGAAGTCACTCCTGCTCAGAACGGGCTTATCTTTGTCTTTCTTTAGATTCTTTGTAATGAGTTGGCTTAACCAGATCATTGGTGCAAGCACCAGCATAAGTAGATTAATAATCCTGACGGATAGGGGGGCTAATGCCTGCCAGTTGTTCGCGCCAAGGGTCTTCGGAATTACTTCTGAGAATATTAAAATTGCCAGAGTCATCGCTCCTGCGATAAAACCCTCCCAACTGATAATTGTTAATCCAAGAATTTCGATCTTGGTTGCACCGAAGATATTAGCCGCTTGAGCGCCCACGCCGATGGCCCCAGCTGTATGAGCGATAGTGTTCAGGGTGAGAATAGCGGCAAGTGGGCGGTCTATATCTTCTTTGAAACGGGAGAGTTTTTTGGATATGGCTGTGCCGTCTCTGTCCTGCGCTGCGACATAGGCAGGGGTGATGCTAAGCAATACTGCTTCTAAGATCGAACAGAGGAAAGAGAAGAAGATGCTGGCAGCGAAGAATGTGACTAAAAGCCCCATCAATGAACCGTTTCTGTTAAGAACAAGGCTGTATTCTCACACGAACTCAAATCGGCGTACAGTGAATTTGGCGGCCAAAACCCTAGACAGAATCGGCCGCCACGCAGAGGTGAGAACCCTGCTGAGTCTAGTGACTCAGGCTAGGCTCGGGCTTTCGTAGTCCTGGCAGTTTGCCCAATAATGACCGAAGACGGTCTGGTAGAGCGAGCATGGCCGGAGTTACCACCAGTGTCAGAATCGTGCCGAAAGACAGACCGAATACAATTGCCGACGCCAGACTTACCCACTGTGATGTTATCGGGCCACCAACTTCGATCTCGGCGCCGATTAAGTCAACTGACACATGCATGGCTAATGGGAGCAAGCCAAAGCCCGTGGTAAAGGTTGTAAGGAAAACCGGACGTAGCCTTTGTACGCCGGTGTGAACGATAATATCGCTGAGCGACCAGTCCTTGTGTTGTTCCCTCAAGTGATTAAAGGTGTCGATCAGAACGATATTGTTGTTCACAATAATTCCGGCCAGGGCGACGATGCCAATGCCGGTCAAAATTATGCTGAATGTCTGACCTGTGATGAGTAGCCCCAGCAATACGCCTGCTGTAGATAGCAATACAGAGGACAGTATTAGTAGAGCCTGATAGTAACTATTGAACTGAGTAACCAGCAATATCGCCATCAATGCCAAAGCGAGGGAGAAGGCTGAAGACAGGAACGCAGCCGAGTCTTCCTGCTCTTCATTCGCGCCTCTAAACAGATAGGTTACCCCTGGAGCGGTTGGTGTCTCTTCCATGTACTGCTCTAATTCCTGCACCTTGTTGTCTGCAACCACGCCTGGCATCGGGTTCGCTCGAATATAGACAACCCTCTCTCCATCAACACGCTGAATCGAGCTCACTGCGGGCTTCGCGACTTTGGTGACGAAGCTGCTTATCGGAACCAGATCACCACTCGCCGTGTTAATGCGAATTGTGTCCATCTGTTCTAGGCCACGATACTCTGCAGGGTAGCGCACTCGAATATCAACTTCTTCTTCACTGTCCGTTGGGCGGTAGTCACCCATGAACACGCCGTTGGTCATTAGCTGTATAGCGGTACCGATCTCTGTCATGTTGGCGCCGAACATCGCGGCTCTGGCGCGATCAACGACGATTTCCCATTCTATGCCAGGTACTGGCGCCGTATCGTCGACATCGATCAGCCCTGTCATCTCGTTTTCCATATGATTGCGAATGCGGGCAGCCTCAGCGAAGAGTACTTCTAGATCGTCGCCGGACAGTTCCAGCTGCACGGCTTTTCCAACTGGTGGGCCTTGTTCGATAGTAACTACTTCCGCCCTGGCACCAGGCAAATTGGCGATTGCATCTCGGTAGCGATTCTCCACCTCAAAGCCATCGATATCTCTATCGCGGCGATCCGTCATCTCGAGAAAGATTGTGCCTATAAGATCTGGAGCTGCCTGTTGACCGCCTCCTAGCTGCTGACCTGCACCGGACTGAGTGACAATACCCTTGAAATGACCGACTTCGCGGATGCGAGCCTCGGCATCTAGCATGACATCTCGCAGCTCGGCCGGTGAAGAGTTGCCTCTGGCGAAGACTTGGATCTGGGTCTGGCTTGGTTCAACGCCCGTGAAGAATTCAACGCCTTTACCGTACTGACCATAGGCCATGACAATAATGATTAGGCTAGCGATGCTGGTGAAGAATACAGTTAGCGGGGCGCGTACTGCAAAGCCTAAAATCTTGGCGTAGACGGCCGTGATACCGCCAGTCTTAAGCGGGTCGCCACCTTCCAGATTTTGTAGATAGGTCTGATCGGCGGCGCTGGATTTGCCTATCAAGGCACCTATGGTTGGTGCGAACAATAGCGCATAGAACAACGAGCCGATTAGAACGGCAAATACCGTGATGGGCAGGTAGCTCATGAACTGCCCCGAAACTCCAGGCCAAAACATGATCGGCAGGAACGCGGCAAGAGTAGTTGCTGTCGATGCGAGGATAGGCCAGTACATGCGATCTACGGCGGCTCTATAGGCGTCGCGCGCATTGAGTCCCTCTGCCATTTTGCGATCGGCATATTCCACCATCACTATGGCGCCATCGATGAGCATGCCCAGGCCCAGTAGCAATCCGAACATCACCATAAAATTATAGGTGAATCCCAATAAGCGAATAACGATGAAGGCGAAGAAGAATGAGAAGGGAACGGCAAGAGTAACCAGCAACCCCGATCTAACACCCACTGAGGCTATTACCACAATTAGCACAAGCACCATGGCCGTAGCCATATTACCCTGCAGGCCCATGTTCTGCTCGATAACCAGTGGCGCGGTGTTGTTGATATAGGAAAGGCTGACAGCTGGTGGCAGGCTAGGGCGTATCTGCTGGACCACGATATCAACCTGCTCCATAGCCTCAGTAACACTAGTGCCCTTACGCTTCATTACGTTCAATGAGATTGAGGCTGAACCATTCGCATAGGAGTAGCGCGTAGCGTCTTTGAAAGTACGTCTTACATCCGCAATATCTGATACGGTCAGAACGCCATCGGCATTCGATGCGAGTGGCAGATTGAACAGGTCGTCGGCATTCTCGATCAGCCCGGGAACCTTTATGGAAAAGCTACCCTGGCCGGTATCTACCTGGCCCGCGGGGATCAACCGGTTGTTGCTGGTTACGGTTTGTATGATCGAAGCATTGGATATTCCGTAGGTCTCAAGCTTGGCTGGGTCAATAACTGCCTCCAGCAGCTGCTCACGGTTACCCACCATCTCAGCCTCGAGGATAGTAGGTAGAATCTCGATCTCCCGTTGTAGCTCTTCTGCTACCTGCAATAACACTCTCTCGGGAACACCATTGCCGCCTACCGCGATCTGTACTACCGGTAACGTTGCCGCCGACACTTCCTGGATCAGAGGTTCCTCTGTGTCCGCAGGAAAACGCGCCTTAGCTCTGTTGATCGCTTCGCGCACTTCGCTAAGTGCAAATTGAGATTCAAAGTCGATGTCGAATTCGGTGATTATGGTGGCCGCATTCTCGCTAGAGAAGGAGCTGACAGATGTGATGCCATCTACTGTCTTTAGCTCTAGCTCGGAAGGTTTTGCCAGCAGACGTTCGGCATCCTCTGGAGAAATGCCTTGATGTATTATCGTGGTGATAACTATAGGCACTTCGACGTCCGGGTTTAGCTCTGCCGGAATCGCCAGATAACAAGTGAAACCAGTTATCATTATGGCCACGAACACACTTAAGGTAGTTCGTGCTCTTGAAACGGCGGCATCAATATAATTTTTCATGAAGGTGGCTCTCTTCAATACTGCGAATTAGGGGTAGGGCTAGCGGGACCAGTCGAAATTACTTTCTACTTGTTGCCCGGGAAAGACAACTTCCTGGCCCAGAGTTATAAGATTAACGTTGCCGCTCAGGCCGGTGACCCAAACGCCTGGATTGATTGCACTGGTGTTATCCCCAACGATTGTCACGTTGTGAAGTTCCACCATGTTATTTGCGCCGATAGTCTTAACACCGATCCTCCCGCTATCGTCTAAGGTCAGCGAAGACGAGGGAATTAGATGTGCCTGAATGTCGGCCGAATTTACTAGAATTTCTGCTGTAATGCCCTGGCGAATGTCTGTAAAAGCTGGGTCGACTTCTACCTCTATTCGATAACTTCTGGAGATATTGTCCGCTGCCCGCGCCAAATAACTCACTGAGCCGGTCACCTGCTGACCTGTGAGCAGCTCGGCATTAACTTTCGCGCCAACGCGCAAGCTGCCTATATCTTGCTCTGGGACGACGCCAACTAATAGCATAGGACTATCGTCGAGCACCGACGCGCACACCGCGCCGGCATTTAATAGATCGCCCAGCTCGACGCTGCGAGTTTCAGCGATACCATCGAAGGGGGCGACAATCTTGGTTCGCTGTAAGGCGAGTTCGGCTCGCGCAACGGCCGCCTTGGACGATTCAAGAGCGCTCTTAAGCTGAGCAACGATTACTTCGGACTGCAGGCCTCTGCTCTGTAGATCTCGCGAAGCTGCGTATTCAAATTCTGCTTGTTCTTGCCTGCTTACGGCTTCCTGCAAATTGGAATCACGATCATCGATAGCGATTTCACAGAGCAGGTCGCCCTTGCTCACTCGCGCGCCACGGGGGACAGGCTCACTTACGATGCGGCCTGCCTGTTCGGAGCGAACCTCGACATGGCGAAAAGCCTGTGTCCTGCCGCGCACACGTACCGTCTCGGCATAAGTCTGCTCGCTAATTCTGGCGGCGCGAACGATGAAGTTACCTGGGTTCTCGCCCAGCGATTCGCCTTCAGGTACAGCGACAACGGCGCTGGCAGTCGGCATATTGCTCTCATCAGGTTCTTCGGCACTCTGGGGGATAACCATCCAAAGTACTACTGCAATCAATATGCCTGCTGAAACGATGTGTTGATTCTTCACTGCAATCTCCGATGAGTTAATCTATAGACTCTGTGGTTCGGTATCGGGAATCGTGCCCCATCGCTTTGCCGTAGTGGCGCAGGTAGTCATTGCGCCTGAGAAAATGGCTGCTAAGTCGATATTTGGCTTGATCATCCTTGTTGTTAAAACGCTCAAATTAGCTGAATTTTGTGTGTTAGCTAATTGCCTGGCGGTCATGGCGCAAAAGTGTTACGTATTGTAACTATCTAAAAGTCAAATGCAATGCATTTGTCCTTTAAATTCGTGCCTTTAGCGCATTTTCCCGGCTATAAGATTTGGCTGGAATTGCCGCGAAACTGTGCTAATTTCACCCTAGCTAAGGATTTTAATTTAACGAGGATCAATACCTGTGAAAGATTTGAAGAACTCAGTTGCGATTATCACCGGTTCAAGTAGTGGAGTCGGCGCCGCAACTGCAAAACTGCTAGCTGGCGAGGGCTGCCATGTGCTCATCAATTACAATTCTAATTCAGCCGGAGCCGAGGCTGTAGCAGAAGAGTGTCGGGCTATGGGGGTAGAGTGCCTGGTTTTTGGCGGCAGTGTTGCCGAGGGCGCGAACTGTGTCGCGATGGTTACAGAGGCTATCGAGAAGTGGGGGCGAGTCGATATTCTCGTCAACAACGCAGGTACCACCAAATTTGTCGATCACTCCGACCTCGATGGACTGAGCAGCGATGATTTTCAGCGTATTTACGCGGTGAATGTCATAGGCAGCTACCAGATGATTCGTGCCGTAAGCGAGCAGATGAAGTTTCAAGAGGGTGGCGGTGCCGTGGTAAATGTCGCTTCCACGGCTGCAGTTACCGGGATCGGAAGCTCGGTGGCCTATGCCGCATCGAAGGGTGCCCTGGTGACTATGACTCTGTCTCTGGCGAGAGCGCTGGGGCCAAAATTAAGAATCAATGCGGTGTGTCCGGGTTTTATCGAGGGCGATTGGCTTCGCGAGGGACTTGGCGATGAGAAGTACGAGGAGCTGATGGACTTTCATCGTAGAAATTCTCCATTAGGTGTCACAGCAACACCGGATACCGTAGCGGATGCTATCTTGCATTTTATTAGCGGGCCACAGGTTGTGACCGGTGAAACGCTAATTGTAGATGGGGGGAGACATCTGACTATGACTCCTCTAGGTCGTCGGTAACCAGTTAAGTGTCTCTCCCTGAAAACTGGCGCTATTTTGCAACGGGTCTTTTCTGCAACTTCCTCTGCAGAGTGCGGCGGTGCATTTTTAGTTGTCTCGCGGTTTCGGAAATATTGCCGTCATTCTCATTGAGAACTTTCTGTATATGTTCCCATTCTAGACGGCGAACAGACATGGGTTCGAGATGGGCGGCTTCAGAATCGACAGGGGTGCTTGATTGTTCGTTATTCAACAGCGCGCTTAGTATTTCATCTGCGTCCGCAGGTTTCGCTAGATAGTTGTCTGCGCCCAGTTTAATTGCCTCAACGGCAGTGGTGATACTCGCGTAACCGGTGAGTATAAGAATGCGACTATCTGGATTGCTTCGTTTTAGTGGAGCGATCAAGCCCAGCGAGGTGTGGCCGCCCAGGTTCAGATCCAGAATGGCATAGTTAACATGCGAACTCTCGATGAGCTGCGAGGCATCTTCTTCGTTGGCTGCGTGAGAGATTTCATAGCCGCGATGTAAAAGGGCCCGGCTCATTACTCGGGAAAAAACCTCGTCATCCTCTACCAGCAGTATGTGTTTCCTATCCATTGTTAATGCTCTTCATTGCTAGCGTCGTGGCTTTAATCTGCATCTATTGCGTGGTCTGGGGAAGGCGGATGATGCTGAGTGCTCCACCTTCCTTCATGTTTACCATTTCGATAGAGCCGTTCAGGCGTTCTATAGCCGCGTTCGCGAGAAATATTCCGAGGCCCATACTCTCCTTGCGGCTTGAAATGAACGGATCGCCTAGTTTTTCCATTACTTCGCTGGGAATTCCAGGTCCATCATCTTTGATGGAGATTTCGAAAAGTGCAGGAGTGTCAGTTGTAACATGAAAGCTGACATTCACATTGCTATGGGCTGCCTTGATGGCATTTTCGATGATGTTAATCACGGCATGCTTAACACTTAGGTTCGAAGTTACAACTTCGTCAGTGTTGCTATCGAAGTCGAAATCGATAGCGCTGGCAGGATGAATATTCACGATATAATCCTGAATGTCTTCAACGAAGGCCTTTAGAGGGATCTCTTCTACTTCCTCGGGATTGTCCTTGTTGTAATAACGAATAAGTTGAGTGAGTGAATTCTTACAGCGAGTCACTTGTTGTCTGAGTAGTGATATGTCGCTTTTGATATCGCTTGCTCTGAGTGATTCGGCATCCAGATTATCTAACTCGGTGAGTAATACAGCCATTGTGGAAAGTGGAGTACCCAGGGCATGTGCTGTGCCAGCGGCGAGTGTTCCGATGGCGACCAGTTGCTCATTACGCAGCTCATTCTCGCGCGCCTCGGCGAGATTTAGTTCGCGAACTTTGATCGCCTTTGCCATGCGCGTGATCAGTACAGAGATGAGAATTGCGCTCACTAGGAATATCACCCACATGCCCACGAGGTGAAGCTGGAATGTCATGACTTCATTCTCTGGAGACATCGCCATCTTGTTATCTGAGGATAGATCCAGAAGCAGAAACGAGGTGTAGATCAGAATGCCGCCTACCGAAAATACATTCACATAGGATTGCGGTAACAAGGTTGCTGTCAGTGCAAGTAAGACAAGCAAGTAGGAGATGAGGGGATTGCTTGCCCCGCCAGTGTTGAGTAACAGAGCTATTAAGAAGAACACGTCAACTAGGATGTGGCAGAACAGTTCGAAGTTGCTCACAAATTTCGAGGTTGCGAGGCGCCAGTACCCAAACAGCACGGAAATTACGATTCCGCTAAGTAGATAGACAATGAATATAACCGGAATCTCTATCTCGGATAAAACATGGAGCGCTAGCACTGCAATCACGCTGGATGCAGTAACGAATGTGCGCAGCAACAAGAGTCGCTGTAAACCCTGCCGGCCCAGGCTCACTCCATCGGAGGAGATTAGGATGAAGTAGCTCAGGAACTCGGAAAATTTAGATTGTGCCATCATTTCGCTATTCTACCCCAATGGCAGGCTGAACCAAGCCAGCTAGAGTAATTGGGACAATATGCCGCAGGTATTCGGGTGCACAGAACTGGGCTATGCAATGGAGCAAGGGCGGGTTATATTGCATCGCCAAGAGAAAATTACCCAGAAAAACCAGAAGACTCTATCCCGCGACTCCGTTATGACAGCTAGCTCCAAACTAACCACTCTGAATTTGCTAAGCAGGGTTCTCGAACTTGAGTTTGGTGAGCTTTACTTGCAGCACTTCGGCCTTTTCGCAGACTCAAAAGCTACGAACCTTGAGCCTTCTGCAGTGCTGCTCGATGCCCAGCATCGATTTGCAGCGAGGCTAGTCGAACTGCTGGGGATGACTGATTCCGGCGCCGACATCCTCGTCGTCGGTGATACTCTGCTTCCCCTGGCCAGAGAATTGGCCGAGGCAGGCCGTTCGATACTCTGGATCGGGTCTGCAAAACTGCTAGTTACGGGTGGCGATGTGCCAACAAGTTTTCGCCACGTGGGTGAGGATTTTGTAGCATACGCGCCTGCGGCATCGACTGATGTGCTGGTTCATGAGGGGTCAATTCGCTATCTGGATCAGATGGCGATCCTAAGTAAGAGCCGTGATGTGCTGGGAGAGTCCGGTCGTCTCATTCTATTCGGCGAATTTCTCCACGATGATTCGCAGATCGAATATTCAGCACTTCCAAATTTCACTTCCTTCGACCAACTTTCCAGGCGGTTGGGTTTTGTACCACTTGAGACTTTGGATCTTTCTTCAAGTGCGATGAAAACGCTTGAGCAAGTTCGGCCACTTATTGACAGCCATGGGCAGAAACTCGTGGAAGAAGGTGTCTGCGCTCAAGTCGATCTGGCTGACATGGAATTAGAATTTCGAAAGATGCAGGAAGAGTATGCGTCAGGCAGGCGAGGCTTTCGACTGCTTTCATTGCAGCGCGATTTGAGCAGTGCGAACGAATGGGCTAATGTGGAGTTCGGGGATATTCAATCGTTCGAGCCGCGAGAGGTTGCAGAGCTTTTCGAAGAAAGTTTTAAGGTCGGTTTCGATGAGGACCTCTGGAATTGGAAATATGGCCAGGGAGATGGAAAATGCGTTGTGGCGAGATTAGGTAAGCAGAGCCACATCGTTGCTCACTATGGCGGAGCACCCCGCAAGATCATTTACTTCGGTGAAGAATCTATGGCGATTCAGCCCTGCGATGTGATGGTGCATCCCAGTATTCGAAAACAATACGGCAAGGGCAGTCTTTTTTTTGAAGTAGCTGCTACTTTTCTGGAACGAGAAATTGGTAATACCGTGAGCCACCTATTGGGGTTTGGGTTTCCGAATCAGAAGACAATGAATATATCCAAGCGCCTCGGCCTATATGAAAAAACCGATGACTTCGTGGAGATTGTCTACGGCAAAGCAGATACATCTACAGAGCAGACACGCTATTGTCTGGTGGAATATAACCCACAGGACCTTGGCTCTCGAAGTGACCTGGACCAGCTCTGGGAATCGATGAAGGTTGACTACGAGAAAGGTATTGTCGGAGTTCGTGATGCCGACTACATCGCGCATCGTTATATTAGCCATCCCTTCTCGAAGGCGAATCAGTATCGCTGCGTATTTCTAAGAGAAAATGCCAGGGTTAAGCCAATCGCCTTCGCCGTCTTGAAGGACCACGCCGGCGGCAAGCTAATAATGGATCTAATCTGCCCTGTGGCGCTTATGAAAAATGCAATTACTATTTTAAATCAGCAGCTTAGCGGAGCTGGCGGCGGCAGTGAGTTACGCCTGTGGCTCACTAGCTCGGGTGTAGATAAGGCCTTAACTGGGGATGCGATTGTGAATGAATTGGGTATTGAGATACCCTGTAATAGCTGGAACCCTGGGCCTAGCGCCGAGCTGCTCGACGGCGCTTGGTGGTTGACGGCAGGGGATATGGATTTTATATAGGAAGTTGCTGTCTGTGGCGTTAGTCTAACGAGAGCGCCGCCCCTCGATTCGCTGTAAAAAAATAAGTCGATTGACTGAAAAAATAATAAACAAAACACTAAAATTGAATAGTAAAACAGGAATATCTGCGACCATGAATAGTAGAAATATTTATGAGATCGATCTCGATCAGAACCAAGCCAATTTCGCACATCTAACTCCGCTGAGTTTTATAGAGCGTTGTTCTAGTGTATATCCGAAGAAAGTTTCTCTCATTCATGGTGATAAAACCTATACCTGGGCTGAGACATACAAACGCTGTTGTCTTCTGGCTTCGGCTCTGTTGAAGATAGGTATAGGCAAGGGCGATACGGTCGCCTTCATGGGGGCAAATACCCCTGAGACATTTGAAGGGCACTTTGGCGTCCCCATGGCTGGCGCAGTGCTCAATGCATTGAATGTGCGTCTCGATGCTAAAGCAATAGCATTCATTTTGGAGCATGCCGAGGCGAGGGTATTGTTTACCGACAGGGAGTACAGCGAGACGATTAAGGCGGTCCTGGAGCTTTTACCAAACGATATATTGGTAATCGATATTGATGACCCCTCTTTCTCCGGAGGAGAGCTGTTGGGTGCGCAGAGCTATGAAGACTTCATAGGCCAGGGTGATGATAGTTACAGCTGCTTTCAGATTGATGATGAGTGGCAGGCAATTTCCTTGAACTATACGTCGGGAACAACGGGCGACCCCAAGGGTGTTGTGTTTCACCATCGCGGGGCCTATCTAAACGCTATATCAAATAATATGTGTTGGGATATGACTGCCCATCCCGTGTATTTGTGGACTCTTCCGATGTTTCACTGCAACGGCTGGTGTTTCCCCTGGGGCTTGGCTGCGGCAGCGGGCACTAGCGTCTGTCTTCGTCATGTTCGCGACGCGGCGATCTTCGAATCTATGAAGGAGCATGCCGTTACCCACTTCTGCGGCGCTCCGGTTGTGTTGAATACGATCGTCAATGCCGATGAGAGTCTGAAAGTTGGTTTGGCAAAAGGAATTAAGGCGATGACTGCAGGAGCGGCCCCACCGGCTGCGGTTATAGCGAGCATGGAAAACATGGGCTTCGAAGTAACCCATGTCTATGGCCTAACCGAGACTTATGGCCCCTGTGTGGTCTGCGCACCCCAAGATGATTGGGCTGACTTGTCTATCGACGATAGGGCCGAGCTACTGGCCAGACAGGGTGTCAGAGCGCCGCTGCAGGATGAATTGATGGTTGCAGATCCCCAGACGCTTGAGCCGGTTCCCAAGGACGGAAAGACCATGGGGGAAATCTTCATGCGCGGCAATCTGGTCATGAAGGGGTATCTGAAGAACCCGAAGACAACCCAGGCGTCATTCGAGGGCGGTTGGTTCCATTCCGGTGACCTGGCTGTATGGTACGAAGACGGCTACACGCAGATAAAGGATCGGTCTAAAGATATTATTATCTCAGGCGGCGAGAATATATCTTCGCTCGAGGTTGAGTCGGTGCTGTTTAAGCATCCGAAGATACTAGAGGCTGCCGTTGTGGCGAGTACTGATGAGAAGTGGGGGGAAGTGCCCTGCGCATTTGTCTCTCTCAAATCAGATCAGGAAATGGGGGTCGATGAGCTGATAGCCTATTGCCGGGAAGAGCTTGCGGGTTTTAAGATTCCAAAGAAGGTGGTATTCGGTCCTATCGAGAAGACATCGACAGGGAAGGTGCAGAAATATCTTTTGCGTGAGAAAGCTGAGCAGGTTGGCTATGCAGTTAAGAAGTAGCCCAAGTAATACCGGAATTAAAAAACGGGTCATTTGACCCGTTTTTTTTTGGACAATAAGAAGATCGGCGGATCAGAAATGTTCGATCACGTCTCCGACTTCGGCTCCATCGGCTATGTCGAGGTCGACTTCGCGATACAGGTGAATATCACCCCTTACGGCAGAGTTGGAATCGATAATGATTCTGGAGTTTCTGCCTTCGAAGCCAAAGATTCGATTGAGCCAGGATCGCCGGCCCTTCACGACAATGTCGCCCTCGATGATGCTGCCATCGGTTAGGAAAATATCACCATTGCTGGTTTGGACGTCCTCTCCGACACGCGTATCTCTTAGTCTGATTTTTCCATTCACGGTGCTGACTCGTCTCAAAATTTCAGTGCCGGGGTTAGTCTGAATACCGCCATTCACTGTCGTCAGCGACCCGTGTACGGGTACATCTGAGCTAACTCGAATGCCGCCATTGACAGTTTCCGCTCCTGTGATTTCGACGCGCTCATCAAGCTCAATGGCACCGTTAACAGTACCAAGTAGATCCGCACTGGCGCCACTGCCTAGATCGATGCCGCCATTGATTGAAGAAATATCTCCCACCTGCTCTTCGGCAGACACTCGAATGCCGCCGTTTACCTTCGAGATATCTCGTAGTTCGGCCGCATCGACGGACGAGGAATAGAGGTAGCTTCCAAGCAGCATGGCCAGCATAGTCGCCGCGCTTAATTTCATTGTATGGCTCACTTCTTTCATGTTTCGTCTCCTTTCGTTCTTATTGCTCATTCTGAGTGGCTATTGCGCCATGCTGTATAAGTTAGCAAAATGCGCGCCAATATTAATTAGTCAATAAAAACAAAAAGTTATGTTGATTCCCGGTCTCTGCCCGCTTTGGCTATTGGTCGTTTTCACCACTGTAAGTGGTGCGTCTCGCCGCAATCCTCGATTCTTTACAGGGTAATGGCTATGCGCTAATGTGCAGAAGTTTTCGCCAACACTCTCACATTATGGCCTTAGACGAGGCCAGCTATGATTAGGTTACGAACTGTTTCAGTTTTTTTTCGGCAGGGTTTGAGGCAGTTGAGAATGTTATGGAGTAGTTGCCAAGCTTTTTGGCGGCGGCGATATAGAGACTTCGAACACTATTAAAACAGTCCTATGAAGGAATTCAGTATGAACTTTAGAAAAATCTTAACGGCCTTTTTAATTCTTCTGCTAATGCCAACCCTGCTTTCAGCGCAGGGGAGAGTGGTCGAGTCAGACAGTCATCGTTTCGAAGAAGTCGCAGATGGCGTCTGGTTAGTTACAGGGACGGGCTCGGTCTATACGATGAGTAATGCCATGGTACTTGTGGGTGCATTCGATACCCTCGTGGTCGATTCCCATGTGACTCCTGCTGCCTCACGGGCCCTGCTTGACTCGATCCCGGTTATTACAGACAAGCCTATTCGCTATTTAGTGAATAGCCATTATCACTTCGATCATGCCCACGGTAACCAGTCTTTTCCTGAGGGAATAGAAATAATTGGGCATGAATTTACGCGGAAGAAATTGAACGGTGAACTAGGAAATGTATTGGAGGAATCTACCTTTAAGAGTTTCTCCGACCCGGTACCTGCAACTGTCGCGAATCTCCAGCGGCAGGCGGCTGCTGAAACAGATCCGGGGCGTAAGGCGCAGTTGCAAGAGCGGCACCGTGTGCAAAGCGATTACCTGGATGCGATTGGGGAAGTTCAGCCAACGCCTCCGAACATAACTCTAGAATCAAAGATGACCCTGTTTCAGGTAGTGGATGATGGCAGCCGCGAGATTCAACTGCACCATTTCGGCCGCGCGCACACCGGCGGTGACGTGGTGATCTATCTGCCTCAGGATAAGATTGTGTTCACTGGCGATATGATGCTGCCAGGGCTTGCCTATATGGGTGATGGTCATGTGGATGAGTGGCCAGCTACGTTAGACGGTCTGTTAACACTGGACTTCGATACCTGGTTGCCAGGGCATGGCCCGGTAATGCGTGCTAAGGAGCCTGTGGGAAACTTTCAGGCATATCTGCGTGACTTGTGGGCCAAGACTTCGCAAATGCACAGTCGTGGCGTCAGTGCCGATCAGGCGGCGCAGCAGATAGACATGACCAACCACAGTCAAAACTTTGCGCAGATACGAGGTGCCGGTGTCGATCCTCGAGCGATACGTCGGATTTACCAACTCCTCGATCAATAGCTCGCGCTTCGAAAATAAAAAAGGGGTTCGATTGAACCCCTTTTTTGTACCTGCTCCATACTTTGTCAATTAGTCCAGTCTGGCGTAGGGAGCCACGGAGTAAGGCTTGTTGCTATAGCTATCGATAATGGCTTGCATCGCAGTCACTCCCACGTCCTGCCGTACGGTCAGGTGACGGTAGGACGTGATCTGAGTCATCATAATCCCGATCATATTCTCAACCGGGTCAACCCAGAAGATAGTGCCCCAGGCACCGCCCCAGCTAAATGTGCCAGGTGTAAGCGGGTCTCTTGCCGTACCGGCATCGCTCACCAGTCCGAAGCCGAGACCGAAAGTATAGCCTGGCCCTCGAATATACACATCGTGATCACCACTATGGTTGGAGATCATGAGATTTATGGTCTTGGGGCTCAGTAGCCGTACGCCATCTAACTCGCCACCGTTCAATAGCATCTGGCTAAAACGCCAGTAGTCTGAAACCGTGGAGGAGAGCCCTGCTACGCCCCCAAAGTAAGTGGTCTCTCTATGCTCAGGTGCACGGAAAAGCTCTATGGTTTGGTTTGGGCCGCTAGGGCTATAGACCGCGGCAACTCGATCGACCTTGTCCTTGGGAACGATGTAAGACGTGTCATGCATCTGCAGTGGATCGAGTATTTTCTCTTGAAGAAAATCGACTAGAGGCTGGCCGGAGATGCGCTCCACCAGAAGAGCCACGTAGTCAGTTGAGCTGCCGTATTGCCAATCGTCACCCGGATGGAAACTCAGAGGCAGAGGTGCACGATTGATAAGGGTTTCTTCCAGCGTTGCTTTGCGTGGAAGCAGGGCTAGTTCTTCTTCGGTCAACACCTCGCGACTCGGGTCGACGCCTGCCGTATGTGAAAGTACGTGACGAAATGTAATGGGTCGGTGGGCAGACATACGATAGTTCACGCCGCCCTCTTCGATAACAACCTGTTTGCCCTCAAGCTCGGGAATCCAATCGGTAATTGGGTCGGTTAGCAGAAAGCGGCCTTCTTCGTAGAGCATCATCAGCGCCGCAGAAACTATGGGCTTGGTCATCGACATGATTACGAAGATGGAATCATCCGTCATCTTCTCGCCCGTTTCCTTGTTCTTCCATCCCTGTGACTTGACGTGAATCACCTTGCCGTTGCGGGAGACGAGAGAGACCGTCCCTGCGAGCATATTGGAATCGATATAGCGCTGCATAGTATTGGAGAGTCGCTGTAATCGATCCGATGAGACGCCGACCTCTTCGGGTGCGGCGGTAGGGAAGTCGTTTGCCTGGGCCATGCTGCCAAGGACAATCAGGGGTAGAGCCAGCAGCCCTAACGAGGCTCGCTTTATTAGGCGGTGGAGATTATTCATGCGTGACTCCGTTTATTCTTATGTGTGATTGAGTGAAATAGCTAGCACAACTCGGTTCAGTATAAGTGAGGCTGCACGGATTTGACCAGCGTAAGCTTTTGCTGCATTCTCGGGCACTTTCAAAGCGCTAGGGTCGCTATTTGGGTCCGCCGAAGGAATAGTTCATGACAGATGAGATAGATGTTGATGTGCCAATATTTTTGAAGCCCGGGCATAATGCCGGCGATCTCGTAGAGTCGAGTAAATGGAAGATTCTTCGCCAGGAACATGGCTTGGTAGAAGTCGATGCTCATCTACCCGCGCATCTTTTGAACCCGAGGGATCAGCTGTTTGGAGGTTTTACCGGCACCTATGTCGATATGATCTCGATTTTTACTGTGCGTACTCTGTTTGAAAGCCAGGAAGAATTTAAGTGGTCTGCTACAGTGAATATGCGCATAGATTATTTCGCTCCCGTGCTGGGCCCCAGATTCTTGCTTAGGGGCGAGTTGATAAAGGATGGGCGTAGTACATGTCTGGTGGCTACACAGTTCACTGACATGGAAGGCAATAAACTGGTTTATGCGATCACAACGCTGCGCAAGAGTAGCTAAAGAGAGAATACCCAACCTATTCAATTATTCTGATCAATAAAAAAGGCTAGTCAGTTTGCACCGGCTAGCCTTTTTCGATTCAACAGCTGACTACATAGAGTAGCCTTTCTCGTCGTGGTCAGTGATGTCCAGGCCCATCTGTTCTTCCTCTTGCGTCACACGGATGCCCGATGTAACTGCTCCTACCAGCTTGAGCAGCAGGAAGGTAAGAATGCCGGTATAGGCTGCTACCGATAGAACGCCTATTAACTGTACTACAAGCTGCGAACCCATGGTCATCCCCTCGGCAAGGCCGTTTCCGCTAAAGATGCCCAAGTTCCCCGACACTAAGATACCGGCTAGCAGAGTGCCGACTATGCCGCCGACTCCGTGAACCGGAAAGACGTCGAGAGAGTCGTCGATCTTAATTTTCTGTTTCAGGTAAGTGGTGGCGAAGTAGCAGATAACGCCGCCGCTAAGGCCAACGATTAGTGCGCCGGCAGGGCCCACTGACCCGGATGCAGGAGTGATCGTTGCAAGGCCGGCCACCATGCCTGTTATAGCGCCTAAGCCACTGGGCTTTCCATGCTTTACCCATTCGATGGTCATCCAGGTCAACGCGCCTGTGGCGGCGGATATATGGGTGACAAACATAGCCATGCCGGCGCTACCATCAGCCGCTAGTGCGCTTCCAGCATTGAATCCGAACCATCCCACCCAGAGCATGCCGGCACCGGTGAAGCTCATGGTCAAATTGTGCGGCATCATGGGTGTTGTTGGAAACCCCTCACGCTGTCCGATGACTATTGCAAATACCAAGGCGCCGATACCCGCGGTTACGTGCACTACCGTGCCGCCAGCGAAGTCGATCAGCCCCATCTGGCCTAGCCAGCCACCGCCCCAGACCCAATTCGCTACGGGGAAGTAGACGATGAGTGTCCACAGAGCGGAGAATAGCAGCATCGCTGAGAACTTAATTCTCTCTGCGAAGGCGCCTACGATTAGCGCTGGAGTGATGATCGCAAAGGTCATCTGAAAAGAGGCGAAGACTGTTTCGGGTATGTCGCCGGAGAGTGAATCGACAACGACGCCACTAAACATAACTTTGCTTAGGCCACCCCAATAGGCTGACTCTGAGGGCCCAAAGGCTATGCTGTAGCCAACTACTAGCCAGAGAATCGAAACGACGACGGCAATGGCGAAGCATTGCATGAGCACCGAAAGTACATTTCGAGTTCTAACCAGACCGCCATAGAAGAGGGCGAGCCCTGGCAGGGTCATGAAGAGTACGAGAGCCGTGGAGGTTAAGATCCACGCTGTATTGGCGCCACTCAATGCATCCTGAGCGGCAGCCACACTTGGCAGCAGTAGCAGGAGGGTGGCTGCCAAAATTTTTGTTCCTGGAATCTTATTCATCATAGTTTGCGATCCTTATAGCGCGTCGTTGCCAGTTTCTCCGGTTCTAATTCTCACAGTCTGCTCCAGGCTGCTGACGAATATCTTGCCATCTCCTATTTGCCCGCTATTTGCGGACTTGCAGATTGCATCAACTGCCTGGTCGCAAAGCTCGTCTGAGACTGCTATCTCGAGTTTTACTTTAGGTAGGAAGTCGATGACATATTCCGCTCCTCGATAGAGCTCTGTATGTCCTTTCTGGCGACCGAAGCCTTTAACCTCAGTCATGGTCATACCGCTGACCCCCAGTTCCGATAATGCCTCTCGAACATCATCAGCCTTGAAGGGCTTAATAATTGCTGTAATAAGTTTCATTAATTTTCTCCTGCATCATTTTGAGTCGCCGCCGAATTTCAAAGGGGCGAATTTTGCGCAATTTTGGTTCTTTTTTTAATGCTGCTAAATTCTGATGGCTCTAGGCTTGATCGAATAACTGCCTTTCTGTTCACTCAACGAAGATGGGGGCCACAATCTTGTTTTCTAAAATAAAAATCTACCAGCAGTCGCAAAACTTTACCATGTCATTTCCTAAAGCACCAATTAGAAGCAGTATTTTCAGTAGCGATTTTACGCTGTAATTTATTTTGGTGCGCGAAGGGAATTTAGCTGCCAAGATTTCGAAAAAACGACCCTTATTGGTGCATTATTGCGATCGCTTTATAAAAAGTGGGGGTAACCACTCACGGGGGGATTTGTGAGTGATTGCCCCCAAGGGGGAGGGACTGCTTATGCAGCGACTGGCTGCTCAATTGCTTTCACCGATTGAATTAGTGGCAGCATTACAAATACAAACAGCATGATTGAGGTCAAGCCCAGAACGTTCAGCGTCATAGCCAGACCCTCGGTCTGCGCCAGGTAACCCACGAGCGGTCCGCTACCAATAAAAGCCAGGCGAAACAGAAAGCTAGTGAATGAATTTGCTGTGGCCCTAAATTCACTCGGTATGCGTCGGTTCATTGCATTCACCAGAATGACTTGGTTCAGTCCTCTGCAGGCAAACAGCAGCAAACCGATGAGAATCCCCTGCCATCCATTTGCCTACGCCATACCGAAATGACCGACTATGGGTAATAGGCCCATCAGTACTAGTGACCTAATTGCGCCATAGCGGCGCTCAATTACAAATCCAAACCGGGCTGCGACGGCTACCACAATACTTTGTGAGAACCAGAGCAGACCAAACATCGCCAGAGAGATTCCCTGCGCCTCCCAGTAGGGCTGCATCAGCCAGGCGGCATGAAACGTTGCCAGGCTATAGAGTGGAATAGCAATAACTACATTTCTTAGCACCGGATCGCTCTTGAATAAGTGGCGTAATACTGCTCCGATCTGGATGCGGTTAACTTCCTCCTTGAATTTTTGTATGGTGGTTCAATAATTAGTAAGGCAAGTATGAGGCACATCCATGCCGCCGCCGATTGAACCATTACCATTACTTCGAATGACCATAGTGCCAAAGCGCCTCCTAGCAAGGCTCCCAATCCTTCTGAGCTGCTCCTGAAGAAAACCAGTTGAGAAATTGCTTTGCTATGTTCAATTTCGGCTTCATCCTGCAAGGTTTTTTGTGTGTCATACAGTAAGGCCAGGTCTGCGCCTGACAAAAGACTCGCGGCGATTCCTACGCTGATCTCAAAAATAATTAGACTCGTTAATTCGTCCGCAAAATTCAGATAGAAGTAAACGACACCGTGGATGACGCTGCCAATCACTAGTGCGTTCTTGCGGCCAAACACGTCTGCGAAATATCCTGAAGGCGCCTCAAACACTACAATAACAGTGGCAAAAACCGCCTGCAGGTAGAAAATATCGGCAAGGCTAAGCCCCTTTGCGATGAAGAAAGGCACGATCACTGGAACAATCACCATGAAGCTTTGAAAGAAGGCGAGTCCGTAGATGACGTTTATGTTTCTGTGCAGTTTTTTGTGCACAATAGTTCCCCAGTGCCCACATTGCTGTGAGCATTCATAAAAGTTAGAGCAAAAAAAAGACCCCTAGGTTTTAGAACTTAGAGGTCTTTTCTTTAAATCGATTGTTAATCGTTTATTTGCCAGAAATTCACTCCAAGCAGGTCTCCCAATTCTTCACCACGCGTAAACAGAACTGATGACCTGAAATGGTCATAGTCGCTGGCATCGTGATTAGAATTTTTTGAATGTTCATTTGCTTCACAGATATTTAAAAATTAGAAATTTGAATGCGCGAATTCTAATCTCCTTAAAAAATAAGTCAAGCGTAGCGGAGAAACTTTCCTAATATTGATAAAAATCGGGATAACTTAGTAAAACATTCCATCGCTGGGGTTTGAAACTCAACTACTCGGGAGGGGGACTGCTTTCTTGATCTCGCAATATGTATTCAAGCGAAGTTCTCTTTCTGCCCCATAGCGATGCCAGCAGCGACCCGCTGATATTGTGCCAAACACTAAAGAGTGCGCCCGGTAGCGCTGCAGTCGCCGAGAAGAATTGGGTGGCAAGAGCAACTCCTAGACCGGAATTCTGCATGCCTACCTCGATGGCAATGGTCTGGCTCTGTTTTATATCCAAACCGAACAGGCGGCTCACATAGAACCCCCCGGCAAGCCCTGAAAGATTATGAAGAACAACGGCGATCAGCGTGATCAGACCTACATCAAGCAGCCTTTCGGCATTCAGTGCTACTACGATCGCGATAATGAGCAGAATGAGTAGAACCGAGAGAGTAGGAATAAGCGGCTCCACTACCTGGGTTATGCCTTCCAGAAAATACTTACAGGTGAACCCCAGCATTACCGGAATGAATACCATTTGAACAATGCTAAGCAACAGTGCCCAGGTATCTACGCTAATCGTTGCGGAGAGATAGAAAGAGCAGAGTAGGGGAGTTGCTATGACTCCTACGATCGTAGAGACCATGGTCATGCTAATAGAGAGCGCCACATCTCCCTTGGCCAGATAGCACACAACATTGGACGCCGTTCCTCCAGCACAGCTGCCAACCAAAACCATGCCGATAGTGAGCTGGTTTGATAGCTGTAGCATCTTGGAAAATGTGAGGGCGAGTATCGGCATTAGTAAGAACTGCAGTACCACGCCAATCAAGACTGGCTTTGGGTCTTTAGCGATACGTGCTACATCCTCTTTCGTCAATGTGAGACCCATCATAAACATCACGCAAGACAGCAAGGGGACGATGGCACCGCTCAATGCGGCGAAGGGAGCATTTGCAATGAAGGCGATTAGCGAAATCAGCAGCGCCCAGAGGGGGAATAGGCTATTGAATCGGGTAAGCATGCGTTATCTCACAGAGTCTGGGAAAGAATGGTGGCTTAGTTCTTGCGGGTACTGAGGATGAATCGATCACTTCAGGCTATTTCTTTAATTCTTGCTGGAAGAATACGTGTTCAGCGTGGATTCAGCACGAATCTCTGCTATGACATGTCTGAGCCTGTAACCTTTTTAGTCCAGTTGCGTCTAAAACCATACAGGCTCTATTTGTTATGCCTCTCACAGGCTCGCGCCGTGAGATTCTACACTTTGGGGGAGCATTCTCAATGGGTCGAATGAACGAGGCGGGCAATAGGACTAATAGAAGAGAGTGATTTTGTAAAATAATGTTAATTCAAACGGGGAATGATCAATGATTAAGAAAGCTCTACTACTAGTGATGAGCGTCGTGTTGACGGGATGTCTTGTTACCGTCGACTCGGATTCACGTCCGCTGCAGACGGTTTGGAATGAGTCTGATGTTTCGAGACTGCAGCTCGGCGAAAGCAATCAAGATTGGGTGAGCACCTCGTTTGGCAACCCGATTACTAAGCTAAGCTATGCCGATGGTACCGAGATATGGAAGTACAGGAATCGCTCGGAGAAAGACACCGAAGTTGGGTTATTTCTTGTCTTCTCGGTGGATGTTGAGGAGGAACGCACCGAAACGCTATCCATCGAGTTTACCGATGGGGTAGTGACAAATTACTGGATCGAAGAAGACAGGTTCTAGCTTCGCCATGAAGTAGCCTGGCCCGGCAGTATGCGCTCGGGCTACTTTAGTTTTCCTAGCCAGTTCTCCAGGCTTTCCCAGTCTATCTGGAAGACATGCCTGGCATCTTGCACGATGGCAGAATCCACCTCAGCTCCAGCTAGACGCAGACGCTGAGTCATCGATTCCAGTATACGATCCCACTTGAAGTCATCTTTCTCCCCTACCCGTATATAAAAGGGCAGTTTATTCAGTTCCTGCAGAGCCGTGTCGGTCTTGATGCGCCCTGGCGTAGCTACGACTCCTCGGTAGGCATGGGGATTTAGTGCGGCAATAGCCATGGCTTCGCTGCCGCCACTGGACATACCTACCAACAAGGGTTTGGAGTCGTGCAAGGTGTGTGAGGCGTGTAGCTGTCCGATAATCTGCTCAATTCTTGAGTCACCGGCTGCTGAGAAAAGCGAACCGTCGGCTGACATAGGGACTGCGATTGCCCAGCCGCGGTCTACAAACTCCTTTCCAAGCCAGAACTGCGCCTTCGCCATGAATTCATTGCTTGAGCCTCCTGCGATAAAAATCGCCAGAGGGGGCGGCTCGCCTTCGCTGGGGGGTTCAAAGAAGAAAAGCTTCACCGTGCTGCCATTCTGAAGCTCCACATTCTGCTCCGCGGCAGATAGCATGCCGGGAGGTAGAAGTACCAGGAGAATGAGCAGAAATAGTCGCCGCAGAGTCATGTTCGAGCCGCAATAGGTGAATTGAAACAGGCAAGAGTATAGCAATCATTGCGTTAGCGACGGCGTAAGATGAGACAGAGTAGCTGTTTAAGCCGTTGATTTTACTTAAATGAAGGCTTTCGGGCAGGCTCTGCATACATTACTGTAACTTTTTCCCAGACCGAGCGTCTTTACTAACAAATGCGAGCACTTTATCAAAAGGCCATAGATCAGCACAGGCATAGGATTTTTTCCTTTGCCCACTATATAGCCTGCGGGTTAAGGAAGATGCCGAGGACGTTACCCAGGAAGTGTTCATCAAGCTCTGGCAGCACTGGCAAAAGATTGATCACGAGAAACTTGGGGGATGGTTGATGCGTGTCGCCCATAACTCGGTTATCGATCATGTACGTAAACAGCGCCCACAGCAGGCAAACGTGGATCACTATGCCGATGTTGAGGAGCAGGTTGCGCAGGAAAGCGAGGAGGGAAGCCTGGATGAGGATGGGTTCAAGAGTCAGCTGCAGGCAGCTATTAAGTCCCTGGAAGATCCTTTTCGCAGCATCGTGATTATGCGAGACATTCAGGGCATGAGTTATCAGGAGATTCAGGTCTGTCTCGAGTTGAGTGCTAGCCAGGTCAAGGTTTACCTGCATCGCGGCAGGCGCAAATTAAGAGAGAATACACAGCTGCGTCAGCTGTTCGAAAATCAGTTAAGCGAGAAGTCGGTAGTTAAACAAGCGGGCCCTGGCGGGCAATCATGACAAAGGTAAAGGTCATGCCAAGTAATACTGAATCACAGTGCTATTTTATTCAGTTGCAGATAGATGGTTATCTCGACGGTGATTTGAGTGAGGCGCAAAGCGGCGTATTCATGTCTCATGTTCAGGGTTGTTCGGGTTGTGCGAGTGAATTTCAGTATGCACAGACTATTCAAGACGCTGTACTGGAATTGCCACAGATGTCGTGTGCCGATTCGGTGTTAGAGCCAATTCATCGTCTAAGTGCAGCCGAAATGCAGCCGGCTGACGGCGTGCCTTCAGAGTCATTCTCGTCGCAGGTCTGGGAGTTATTAAATTCTGTGCCAGCCTACTTTCGTTATGGCTTCCCTGCCGCGGCTGTTGCTGTGGTCGCCATGGTGATTGGCACTAACATCACATCGCCGGTCGGTAGTGTTGAGCCATTAGTTGCGAGCGAGTCGGTCGAGCAGTATAGCCCGGAAGATATTTCTCAGGCCTTGGACGAGTTGAACGTGGCCATCGACTACCTGAACCGGCTAAGTCAGCGTACCGAGGTGATGATAGGCGATCGTTTTCTGGTGAGCCCTATACAGGATTCTATAAATGCCTCGTTTCAGAAGGCAGGTATAAGAGAGAACAGCCCATTAAACAATGGACCTATTTAGATTTGCACTTTACGGATTGAAGTTTACTTGAATTCAGAATATTTAATTGCGAGGTACTTGTATGAAAATTTTTAAGAATGTCTTAGCGCCTTTATTCTGCCTAAGCCTAGTCCCGGTAGTCATGGCGGCAGACTCCGATGTGCAGAATCATCCAGGGTTTGTGGATTTTTCGGCCCTAACGGAAATCGCAGCAACAGAGCCTAGTGTAGAGATTAGCCTAAAGGGACTGCTGCTTAATATGATAACGAATCTTATTCGTAGCGAAGACGAAGAGGCTGCAGATTTCATCTCCAAGCTGCTGCGAGTTACCGTGAATGTTTTTGAAAGCGATAACATCGATGTCGACGAGGTTGCTTCAACTATGTCGGTCATGGCGGAAGATCTGGACAGCGAAGGATGGTAGCGTGTGGTTCGGGTCCGTGAAGACGGCAACCATGTGGATATCTATTTCAGACTAGCTGAAGATGCTGACGTTATCTACGGCATCGCTATTATGGTGGCCGAGCCTGGAGAGACCGTTCTGGTCAATATCGTTGGCAATATCAGTACAGATGATATTAGTGCCCTGGGTCGTCGCTTCGAGCTTGATGAACTTGTAGATCTCGAAGTTGCCGGCCAGTAATAGATAGAATTGATAAGACAATGAGATCGCGAGCATGAGAAAAATCCTAATACTTGTAGTGCTAATGCAATTGACAGCATGCATGTCATTTAGCGATAAATCATTCCGATCTACACGCAACTCGATAGTGGAGCAGGTTCCTGAGATTAGCCTGGGGAAAGAGTTTGCTCTATCTATAGGTAACGGACTGCTCGGTTTCTTGAACGTAGTTACTCTCGATGAGGCCAACATTTCTGACTTGGATCATTTGCAAGTTGCTGTCTATAACGTAGCGACAGGCGGGAAAAAAATAGACTTCAAGGATCTGGATTTTGCGGAAACATTACGTTCGCGCGGTGAGAACCTGCACTGGGAAACTATAGTAAGAGTACGTAAGAAAGATGAGCAGGTCTGGGTTTTGGTTGGAATGGATCTGGAGCGTGACTCCTTGGATGCGGTGTCAGTATTCGTGCTTGGGAATGACGAACTGGTATTGATCAATGTCGATGGCGACCTGAATCGAATGATTGAGTTTGCTTTGCGACCGGCCTCGGACCAAAGACACCGAAGTTAGGCTGGCTAAGGCGCTATCGAATCGCAGTGGTGCATTTGAGAATCGCTACGGATACTGATTTAAACGCGGGCGTTCGACTTCTCTGGTCGACAGATTGAGGAACGAGTACGTTGGCCTCTGGAAAGTAGCACATCACGTTTCCAGGCTTAATATCATAGACCGCAATGCTCAGCCCCCTCATTGCGCCGGTATCGTTCACCACATCGACCTTGTCTTCAGCTGTTAATTCCAGTGCGTCTAGGTCTTCGGCGCTGATGAATAGTACCTCCCTGTGAGACTGTCTTCTGTAGATGTCTTCCTCGCTGTAAATAATTGTATTGAACTGGCCTTCGCTGCGCACGGAAGTGAGGGTGAAGCGCTGACCGTCATTCGTTGCCGAGGCAGGTCTGAAATTCAATTCGGTCTGCGTTGGCACGCAGAAACTCGCTCGGCCAGATTTAGTCGCGAACTTGGGCTGTGCTAGATGCCGCCCCTCGATATGGAATTCGGTCTTGGTCTGGTCAATGTCTGCTAGTCCGGCGAATCCGGGAATCAACTTGGCGATTGCCTTGCGAATAGATTCGTGGCGTTCGAATTCCTGGAAATCCAAAATTTCTTTATCGATGACCCCGGAGGCGATAGCGCTAATGATCTGAACTTCCGATTGCAGTGCTTCGATACGCTCGAATCCGCCATCGCTCATACGCAGGTAATTAAACATAGATTCCTGCGTCGTGGCCTGTGTCTCCTCGTCGCGCACTCGAATGGGCAATACCAGATTCTCACCGTCGACGCCGTTCAGATGAGTCTGATTTAGCGTGGAATTGACCATTACTTTGAAGGGGATGCTGCTTAGTGCTTGCTCTGAGTAGGCCGTGTCTGGATTGGCTGAAAACAGATTGCCTCCGAGCAAGAAGGCGAAGTCAATCTTACCCTTTGCGGCCGCTTGGACGCAGGCGAGGGTGTCCATGCCGGAGTAGTTCGGCAGTTTTACCGAAAACTCCCCTTCGATTGCAGCGAACACTTCGGCTTTAAGAGCGGGAGTCACTCCCATCGAGCCCACACCCTGGACATTGCTATGGCCGCGCAGCGGCAACAGCCCCTTGCCCTCGCCGCCTATCATGCCGCGCAATAGGGCGAGACTCGCAATAGCTTCAATGTTGTCGCTACCATTGTGGTGATGGGTTAGTCCCATCCCCCAGGAAAAAACGGTTCTATCGCTTTTTGCATAGATTTCGGCCAAGGCTTCGATTTGAGATCGTTCGATGCCGCAATCTTTCTCTATATCATCCCAGGCTAGGCCTGTTATGAAACTGGAATAGGAATCATAGTGCTCACAGTAAGAGTCTATATAGTGCTGATCTACCAAGCCGGAGGCTATAAGGTGTTTTGCCATTCCGCTAATCAGTGCAACGTCACTGCCCACATGAGGTTGTATATAATGTGACGCAACTTCGCCACCGCCGCTTATCATAGACTTGAAATTGCTGGGCGAAGCAAAACGAACCAGGCCGGCCTCACGCGCCGGATTGACTATGACAACCTGTCCGCCTCGTTGTCTGCACTCTAGCAAGACCTTAACGAAACGCGGGTGGTTCGATGCGGGATTTGCGCCGAATACAAATATCAAGTCTGCCTTGTGCAGATCGCCATATTGTATGGTCGCTGTTCCGTTGCCTATGCTATTTCCCAGGCCTACACCTGAGGCTTGATGGCAGTAGTAGGAGCAGTTATTGATGTGGTTGCAGCCATACAGACGCGCGAATAATTGAAGAATAAAAGCGGCCTCATTCGATGATCTGCCAGAGGCATAAAAGAAGCTGCGCTGTGAGTCACTCTGTTTTAGTCGTTCTATAATGAGCGCATAGGCTCGCTCGTAGCTGATGGCCTCATAGCGATCGGACCCTGCAGACTTATGCAAGGGCACTGAGAGGCGGCCTAGATCTTCGAGTTGCTTCGCACTCAGCTCCCTGAGTTCGGTGATGCTATTCTGCTCGAATATCTGGGGCGGAATCGGGTCACGAATGTCACTCATTTGCGCCTGAATATTCTTGTTACATATCTCAACTCGTTTGCTGTATTCATTGTGTAAGCCGCCGCGCTGGCCGCCGGTACCAAAGGCGCATGCCTTGCAGGTGTTTTTTGATCTTACCGCTGCGGCCAATTTCCGAGTGCCAACTTTCTGCGCACAGGACATCACATACTGCATCGCCTTGAAGCCGCCCCCGGTTACCGCTTTGTTGGATTTTTCGCTAATGTTATTTCCACTAGAGAGTTTGTTATAAACCCTCAACCTCCATGCGTTCACTGCTTGCTACCGTGACTAGAATGCCATCGAGTGTTGTAAAGGAGCGCTCAGCTAGGTGATATTTATAAATCTGATATTCAATCGGCCGCGCCTGCCCCTCGCGATGCAGGCGCACGGTCAGGATTGAATGGTCGTCCTGCCATTGAAAATAGTACAGAGCGATTCCTATGCCGATGACCAGTACCAGAAACATATAAGCGCCAAGCCTTAGATCTGCCGACAGGGTATTGTCTTCCTGCGCTTTGGGAGTCTTGGGAAGCGCAGTGCGGGTTTTGGGCCTTGCCGAGTCTGTTCTGTTCTTCATATCCCGTTGACGAACAAAAAAGAAGGCTATTACGATCACCGCAAGAGTTAGTAGTATTTTTCCGAGCATGGTGCTGGTTTTTCCAAAGGCTTGCCAGAATTGATAATAGCAGTGGCATAGACAACTTCGCTACTGTATCTGTTATCGGCACCCCTGCTGGCAACTATTGAAAAAGAAGGCTTCGTGACTACATCCTCAATTAATTGGCTGAAGGCTAGCGTGATTGAGGGTTCTCCAAGCTAATGCGATACTCTTACCTGAGATATGCACCCATGGCTGCAGTGCTGACAATAGCTCGTTGGAACAAATTTGAACCTAGCCGGTCTGCTACACGAATATTGAAGGAAGTCTCCAGAAATTTTGAAAGAATCAGACACAGATCCCAACCCCTACGTTCCTGCAGGAATGCCGGCACTCGACAACTCTGGTCGTGCAATCTCATTCTTCGAATTCTGGCCGATGTGGTTGATTTATGTGCCGGTAGCGATTCAATGGGCGCTTCTCTCTATTCGATATCGCAGCCTGAGTCTTCCGCTGATCGCGAATCCTGGGGTCCCCTTGTCGGGAATGGTAGGAGTGTCGAAGTCGGCGGTGTTCGATCTGGCTGGGGAACATGCGCGGCAATGGATACTTCCGTGGATACTCATCGATGTGGACGAGACTCCGATTGAGGAGCAGTTAGCATCCGCCAGAGAGTCATTGATCGCGGCCGGATTGGGTTATCCCGTAGTCGGTAAACCTAATATTGGGTGTCGCGGCGCGGGGGTAAAGTTACTCGCCAATGAGAAGGACTTGCGGGCCTACCTGAGTGGCTTTCCCGTAGGTGGCTGTATTCAGTTTCAGAAGTTGAGTCAGTGGGATGCCGAGGCTGGCGTATTCTATGTGCGTAACCCCGAGCAGGCGCGAGGGCAAGTCACGTCCCTTACGTTGAAGTACACCCCCTATGTAGTGGGCGATGGTGCGAAGCAGCTAAGAGAGCTCGTTGCCGATGATCCCCGTGCGGGCGAGCTGCTGCATCTCTACGAGACTAGACACAGCGCGCGTTGGAATGACGTTATTCCGCGGGGAGAGCCCTATAGATTAGTATTTTCAGCCAGTCATTGCCGCGGCGCTGTGTTCCGTGATGCCGAGGAATTAATCGACCAGGGGCTGTCGGAAGCACTGGATAAGATATTTTCCGATATTCCGGGTTTCTATTACGGACGTCTGGATGTGAAGTTTAAAAATATAAAGAATCTCAGTGCAGGGGGGGATTTCGATATTATAGAGATTAATGGAGCAAGCTCTGAATCCATTAATATTTGGGATAGAAACGCAGGTCTGAGCAAGGCGGTGAGAACCCTGTTGCAGCAATACCATACGCTGTTTAAACTTGGTCATGTTAGCCGCAAGAGGGGCAACAAGCCCCCAGGCCTGATGGCTCTCTACCGAGCCTGGCGCTTTGAAAATAATCTAGTGAAGCAGTATCCTCAAAATGACTAATCCCTGCCGACTGCCCTTTAAGCCACGAATCCTGTCTGCGGTTCTCGAGAAAGCGCTTGGATTAGACCAGCTTGGTGCAATATATGATGCGCGGCCTCAGGACTGCACGCCCCACGAGTTTCTTCAATATACCCTCGACGCCCTAGTTGTAAGTCTGGAGCTTATCAACGGTGCAGTCCTTGATGAGCTGCCACGGACGGGCCCGGTGCTTATCGTGGCGAATCATCCTCTCGGCGGTTTGGAAGGCGTGGCGATAGCGAAGGTGATTGCGGATATTCGCCCCGACCTCAAGGTCCTGACTAATGAATTGCTGCGCAGAATACCGGAACTGGCTGATATTTTTATCGGTGTGGATGTCTTGTCTAGCGATGCGGCTGCTGGGAATGTGGCGAGTATAAAGCAGGTCCACAAGCATCTGAAAAACGATGGAGCGGTGTTGATTTTTCCGGCGGGTATGGTGTCAGCCTATGAACACAGTCATCGCAGGATTCAGGATCGCACATGGAACCGCTTGGCCGGACAGCTATTGAAGCGTTATCAGGCCACCTGTTTGCCTGTTCATGTGGGGGGAACTAACAGCCGGCTATTCTATGCTGCGGGCATGGTCCATCCTCGATTGCGGACGGCTCTGCTGCCGCGCCAATTGGCCAATAAGCAGGGGTTTAATTTGCCGCTGTGCTTCGGTCGACCGATTCCTGCGGCTGAGCTCAGGCTTCTGCAAAGTCCCAGAGCGATCACCGATTATCTGCGAATAAGCACCGATGCCTTGGTGCGAGAGCCGCTGCGATCGACCGACCCGAAGCAGCAGTCTGTAGTGGATGGCAGCTCGACTATCGGCCCCCATGAATTGCTTGAAACGATTGAGAGCCTCGAACAATTTCGGCTAATCGAACACGAGGAATTTGACGTCTACTGTGCGCCATTCGAAAGCCTGGGGCTCATCATGGAGCAGATCGCGATCGCGAGAGAGGTGACGTTTCGCTCCGTGGGCGAGGGTACGGGACTGTCCAAAGATTCTGATGAATTCGATCCGCATTATCTGCATCTATTTCTCTGGGATAAGACAGCTCTTAGGATTGCAGGAGCCTACAGGGTAGGGCTCGTGGATGAGATAGTTGCCGCTCATGGTGTTAAGGGGTTGTATAGTCGTTCTCTGTATAAATACGATGAAGCCTTCATCAATCAGCTGGGTTCGGCAATCGAGATGGGGCGGAGTTTTATTCATCCTGATTATCAGAAAAAGCCAGTATCGCTTAATTTGCTGTGGCGTGGGATCGGCAGAATCCTGGTAGAAAGACCCAGGTATCACACTTTGTTCGGGTCTGTGAGTATATCGAGGGAGTATAGTGATCTTGCGCGCGCACTTATCGCCGATACTATGTTGACTAATTTCAAGGCAAGTGAATACGATCAACTCGTCAAACCAATAACACCGCATAAGAGCATGAACCGTGTCTGGACTAATGAGATGCTAGCGGAATTGTCTAATGTGAAGATGTTGGGGAAATTAATTGGACGCTGTGATCCCGGGAAGGCTGTTCCGGTTTTGTTGAGGCATTATCTCTCGGTGAACGGTAAGCTGGTTTGTTTTAACATACACCCAAATTTTAATGACTCTCTCGAAGGTCTTATTATCGTCGATGCTCGCAAGACTGATGCGAAGACGCTAAGCCGGTTTCTTGGCGCCGATGGCCATGAACAATTCATGAACTTTCACAAACTACAAGATACTGCCTAGTGACTTTTTAGGGGCTATCTAGAGACAAATAGATGAACAAATTTATCGCCATCATCCAATTATTCGGGTCAGCTATAGTTTCACTGGCAGCCATAGCTACGCTGGTTAATCTGATCTTCATCTCGTCCCGCCCAGAGACTATTTCTGTGGTCAATACGCTGGTGGGGCAGGGCGTGCTTATCATCTGCCTGCTGGTGTTGGCTCGCGTTCTCTTCAGGAAAGGCCTAGCAGGCCTGAAACAGGGAAAGCCTGCCTCGAGCACCGATGCAGGGGTCTAGACTGCCCCGCAGCCCAGTGCACGAGATAGATTTGTCCATAAATCTGCAAAGTTTGGGCATAAAGGAGTATAATTCCGCGCTTTTCCGAGTAGTAGCCTCTGCCAATGATAATCTTCGAAGACTCTAACCGCTTCTCTCAGCTTCAGGAAAGCTGTGTAGCCACCATTGGCAAATTTGATGGTGTGCACTTGGGCCACCAGCTTATTCTGGATCAGCTAAATCAGAAGGCTGAGCAATTCGACTTGCCCTCACTGGTCATCGTGGTTGAACCGCACCCCGAGGAATTCTTTGCCAGCGATGCGCGTAGCTGCCCTGCAAGATTGACGATATTGAAGGAAAAGCTGGAGCTACTGGATAGCTTCGGCATCGACTTCGTATTTTTGCTGAAGTTTGATAAGGCGCTCAGCGAGTTGAGTGCACAAGCCTATATAGCGGATATCCTCGTCAAAGGGCTAGGGGTGAAAAGCTTTATCGTGGGTAATGATTTCAGATTTGGTCATCAGCGCAAGGGCGATTTTTCGCTACTGCAAGAAGCTGGCGAGCAGTTTGGCTTCGAAGTAGTCGAAACTGCGGCCTACGAACGTAATGGTCATCGAATTAGTAGTACTTTTATCCGCGAACAGTTGGCAAATGCAGATTTCACTCTCGTAGAGCAGTTGCTGGGTAGACCGTATTCAATTAAGGGTGAGGTAGTGCAAGGTGCGCAGTTAGGGGCCGATCTGGGTTTCCCAACCTGCAATATCAAGCCGCAGCGTCTGCGTATTCCCCTGCATGGAGTTTATGCCTGCGAAGTGCGCCTGGTGGATCATTATCGGCCCGCAGCGGTGAACATAGGCTACCGGCCTACAGTAACCGAATCGGGCGAGGCATTGTTGGAGGCTCATATTCTCGATTTTAATGAGGATCTCTACGGCAAGACGATCGAGGTCATCTTTAGACAGAAAATCCGCGAGGAGCTTAAGTTCTCTGGCCTCGATGAGCTAAAAAGTCAGATAAGTGCCGATGTGGAGCAGGTGAGAGAAATTTTTGGTGTTACTAACTAAGAATATTTAGCTACTAACAGATACATTACAGAAGCCACTAAGACAACGTATAGATCTAGCTATGAGTGATTATAAAGATACATTAAACCTACCGCATACCGAGTTTCCTATGAAGGCCAATCTGGCGCAGCGGGAACCCGGTATTTTGCAGCAATGGCAGAAGCTGGATCTCTACAAGCGCATAGCCGAAAAGAATAGTGGTAAGCCGAAATTCATCTTGCATGATGGTCCTCCTTACGCGAATGGGGAGCTGCACCTTGGTCATGCGATCAACAAGTCGCTGAAAGACTTCGTCGTCAAGGCAAAATCTCTGAACGGCTTTGACGCGCCGTATATTCCGGGCTGGGACTGCCATGGCTTGCCTATTGAGCACAATGTAGAGAAGAAGAAGGGGAAAGCCGGCCAGAAAATCTCCCACGCCGAGTTTCGTAAAGCCTGCCGGGAATATGCGGCGAAGCAGGTTGATATCCAGCGTAACGGTTTTATTCGCTTGGGTGTATTGGGCGATTGGGGAAACCCTTATCTGACGATGGCCTTCGAGACAGAGGCCGATATCGTGCGTTCATTGGGAAAAATTATTGAAAATGGCCACCTGGTAAAAGGCTATAAGCCGGTCTACTGGAGTGTGGTCGGAGCCTCGGCCCTGGCGGAGGCTGAAGTCGAATATCAGGATAAGGATTCCTTCGCGATAGATGTGCGTTTCACGCCACAAGATAGAGATACATTTCTAGGGCTGTTTTCTGCCACGGTCGCTGCCGATGAGCCTGTCTCTGTCGTTATATGGACAACTACGCCTTGGACACTGCCCTCGAATCAGGCGGTCTGTCTGCACGGAGAGCTGAGCTATGCCCTGGTACGCTGCGAGTTGGATCAAGGTTCTGAGCTAATAGTGGTAGCAACGGACATGGTCGAGAGAATCATGAGTCGCTACAACTGCGAGTCATTTGAGATTGTCGCCGAGGCGACAGGCTCGCAACTGGAAAAACAGATTCTACTGCACCCTTTCGTAGACAGGCTGGTGCCACTGATATTGGGTGAGCATGTCACTACCGAAGCGGGTACCGGGGCCGTGCATACTGCTCCCGATCACGGTGTAGATGATTTTAATGTTGGCGCAGCCTACGGCATAGGTACCCTAAATCTCGTCGACGAGAATGGCGTCTTTACGTCCGCCGCAGGCGATTTCGCCGGTGGCCATGTCTACAAGGTTGATGAAGACATTATCGCGAAGCTGCGCGAGGTAAAGGCGCTGGTTGCACTGGATAAGATAAATCATAGCTACGCACATTGCTGGCGTACAAAGACGCCACTCATCTACCGCGCCACTCCACAGTGGTTTATTAGCATGAGCGAAAATGATCTGCTCGGTAAATCACTAACAGCGGTTGATGGAGTTAAGTGGATTCCCGATTGGGGCAAGGCGCGTATCGAACTCATGTTGAAGGGAAGCCCAGATTGGTGTATCTCACGACAACGTACCTGGGGTGTGCCGATTACTTTATTTGTTAACAAAGAGACGCAGGCTCTGCATCCACGTACTGCGGAATTGATAGAGCAGGTCGCACAGCTAATAGAAAAACAGGGCATCGAGGCCTGGTTCGAACTGGAAGCCGACGAATTACTTGGCGAAGATGCGGCCGACTATGAAAAAGTCACAGACACCCTCGATGTCTGGTTCGATTCGGGTGTGAGTCACTACTCGGTCATCGGTGAGCGCGATGAGCTGAGCTATCCTGCCGATCTCTATCTGGAAGGCTCCGATCAACACCGCGGCTGGTTTCAATCGTCATTAAAAACGGCGGTAGCGATGAATGGTACGGCTCCCTATAAGGAAGTGTTGACCCACGGTTTCTTCGTTGACGCCGATGGCAAGAAGATGTCCAAGTCACTGGGAAATACGGTAGCACCCGATTTGATATTCAAGCAATACGGGGCCGATATTCTGCGCCTGTGGGTTGCTGCAACAGATTATCGTGGCGAGATGACAGTGTCAGATGAGATCTTCAAGCGCGTCGCCGACTCTTATCGCCGAATTAGAAATACTGCACGTTTCATGCTGTCAAATTTGAGTGGATTCGACCCGGAGAAGGATCAGCTTAATCCAGAGGAAATGATAGCCGTAGACTATTGGATAACGCGTCAGTGTCAGCAGATGCAAAAAGAAGTCATCGAGCACTATGACAACTACAATTTCCTGAATGTGTATCAGAAGATTCATAACTTCTGCGTGGTCGAGTTGGGTGGTTTCTATCTAGACGTTATCAAAGATCGGCAGTATACGACTCAGGCCGACAGTGTCGCCCGTCGTTCCGCACAAACCGCGCTGTACAATATTCTTGAAATGTTCAGTCGCTTGATAGCGCCTATACTTAGCTTTACAGCCGATGAGATCTGGCAGAATATCCCGGGCTCTAGAGAAGAGTCGGTGTTTCTTTCCAATTTTTCAGATTCAGTTGCAGACTTTGCTGAGCTTGACGCGTTTCCAGATGTTTTCTGGCAACAGATCTTGTTAGTGAAGACAGCTGTAAACAAGGAGTTGGAAGCGAAACGTGCAGCCAAGGAAGTCGGTGCCAGCTTGAGCGCTGAAGTTGATATCTATTGTGATGATGCGCTGGCCAAGCAACTGAACTCCCTGAAATCAGAACTTAGATTTGCATTGATCGTGAGCAGTGCGAAGGTGCATGCCTTGACTGATGCGCCCTCTACGGCGAGTCCTACAGACCTGGACAATGTAAAGCTACAGGTCAATGCTTCCAGTTTTGAGAAGTGTGAGCGCTGCTGGCATCACACAGAGGATATTGGTCAGAGTGCCGCTCACCCCACACTATGTCAGCGTTGCGTCGTAAACGTCGACGGACAAGGCGAGCCTAGAGACTTCGTGTAAAACGAGAGTCTGGTAAGGGCTGGCAGACTACTTTCTTCGGATCTAGCTATGACTCGCGAACCAAAGCAAAAAATACAGGCTGGCTCTCTCGTCAGTCTACACTTCTCCCTTGCCCTGAGTAGCGGAGAGTTAGTTGACGGTAATTTCGACAAGAAAGCGGCGAGCTTTCGTCTGGGCGATGGCAGTATGTTGCCTGGCTTTGAGGAGAAAATACTGGGCTCTAGCGCGGGTGATGAGATCGAGGCTAAACTGGCTCCGGAGCAGGCTTTCGGAGAAATCAATCCGGCTAACATACACCGATTTCCCGTTGCCAAATTCCAGAATTTACTGGAAGATGATTTGATTCCTACCGAGGTAGGTTCGGTGGTTTCTTTTAAAGATGCAGGCGGCAACGATCTGCCAGGGGTGATCGCAGAAATTACAGCATCGACCGTAGTCGTGGACTTCAATCATCCTCTGGCAGGAAAGAATATCGTCTTCACTGCGCGAATAATTTCGGTAATCGATGCAGATGTCGAAACCGTAGAGATTAGAGTCTAGGTAATTCTAGCTTGAGGTCATTGTGAATATTCAGGTTTCTAAAGATTCCGCAACAACATCTATTCGTCTGGCAAATCCGCGCGGCTTCTGTGCGGGAGTAGATCGTGCGATAGACATTGTGAATCGCGCGCTGGATATATTTGGCGCTCCCATCTATGTGCGTCATGAGGTGGTACACAATAAATTTGTTGTAGATACTTTGCGCAGGCGTGGGGCCATTTTCGTCGATGAGTTGGAAGATATACCTAATACCGATGAACGAGGGCGTCCGTCGATTGTTATCTTTAGTGCGCATGGTGTGTCGCTAGCCGTAAAAGACGAGGCGCGGAATAAGGGCTTTAAAGTATTCGACGCAACCTGCCCGCTAGTGACCAAGGTGCATTTAGAGGTTACCAAATTTAGTCAGGACGGTAGGGAGTGTGTGTTGATTGGGCATCAATTTCATCCGGAAGTTGAAGGCACCATGGGTCAATACGACAAATCTGCCGGAGGGCAGATTTACCTGGTTGGGTCGGTAGAGGATGCGAACAAGCTGCAGGTGAATAACCCGGAGAATCTGAGTTATGTCACTCAGACTACGCTATCTATGGATGATACATCCAAGGTCATCGATGCGCTGCGCGAGAGGTTTCCCTCGATTAGGGGGCCGCGCAAGAAAGATATATGTTATGCCACGCAGAATCGCCAGGATGCAGTAAAACAACTTGCCCTGGAGTGCGAGCTGCTATTGGTGGTGGGTTCTCCAAACAGTTCAAACTCGAATAGGCTGAAAGAGTTGGCAGAAAGATTGGGCTGTGAATCGTATCTGATCGATAGTGTGGATGACATCGATCCGAAATGGTTCGATGGCAAATTTAAATTTGGTATTACAGCTGGCGCATCAGCGCCTGAGGTTTTGGTGCTGCAAGTTGTAGATAGGTTGCGCGAGATCTGCCATCAAGAGCCAGAAGAGTTAGAGGGGGTTGAGGAGAACATCGTCTTTAGCATGCCTCGTGAGCTGCGTAGTTAAAGCCGCTGGCGCCAGAATCCTCTCCTCGGTCCAGATCACATAGCCAGCAACTGTTCCAGCTTTTCCTGTAATGCGCTCAACGCGGCGGACATCTGCTCCGCCTTGCTGCGTTCTTTTTCTACGACAGCGTCTGGCGCATTGTCCATAAACTTCTTGTTATTCAATTTCGCAGAAACAGCCTTCATACCGGATTCGAGTTTCGCAATTTCTTTCTCTAGTCGTGCACGTTCTGCATCCACATCGATTAGACCGGCCATTGGAACCAGGATCTCGATATTGCCGTGGAGTTGAGTGGCAGCGGCAGGTAGTTCCTGCCCATCATCGAGCCACTGAATAGATTCTAGCTTCGCCAGCTTCTCTAGATAGTGGTGATACTGAATAAGTCTCGCTCTGTCGCTCTCATCTCCCTTGTTCAGATATACCGGGATAGCCTTCGCTGGAGAGATATCCATCTCGCCGCGAATGTTTCGTATGGCGATGATAATGCCTTTGATCCATTCGATGCTCAGCTCGGCATTGTCGTCGACGTTGCCGGCATCGGGTTGAGGATAGGGCTGCAACATTATGCTCTCATCCTCGATGTTCAGAAGCGGGGCGATGCGCTGCCATATTTCTTCGGTGATATAAGGCATGAAAGGATGTAGGAGGCGTAGGCTCTTCTCCATGATGCTCAGCAACATCCAGCGTGTAGCCTGCGCCTGCTGCGGATTGTTCTCTTCGTCCCATAGTACGGGCTTGGAAAGTTCGACATACCAATCGCAGTATTCGTTCCAGATAAATTCTTGTAAGGCCTGAGAGGCGAGATCGAATCGGTAATTTACCATGGACTCTTCGATGCTTCTCGCGGTCTGTTCGAAGCGGCTGCTAATCCATTTGTCGGCAATAGAGAAGTGTTCGGTCGAGATCGTGGATCCATCGACGAGCACTTGCTCTTCACTATTCATGAGGACATAGCGCGCAGCATTCCATATCTTGTTACAGAAGTTTCTATAGCCTTCTGTGCGCCCCAGATCGAATTTAATGTCTCGGCCTGTGGATGCCAGAGAATAGAAAGTGAAGCGCAGCGCATCGGTGCCATAGCCGGTTATGCCTTCAGGGAAGGCGTCTCGAGTATGTTTCTCAATCTTCTGCTTTAGTTGCGGCTGCATCATATCGGCAGTCCGCTTCTGCACCAGTTCTTCGATTTCTATGCCGTCGATCAGATCGATAGGGTCTAGGATATTCCCCTTCGACTTGGACATCTTCTGTCCCTGCTCATCGCGAACCAGACCGGTGATGTACACCTTCTTAAAAGGAATCTCGCCGGTAAATTTCAGAGTCATCATTATCATTCTGGCGACCCAGAAAAATATGATGTCGAAACCGGTTACCAGCACATCGGTTGGGTGGAACTTGTCGAAGAATTCTCTCTCATTGGGCCAGCCCAGTGTCGAAAAGGTCCATAGCGCAGACGAGAACCAGGTGTCCAGCACATCTTCGTCCTGGCGCAGTGCTATCCCATCGCCCAGATTGTGCTTGGCACGAATCTCAGCTTCAGATTTCCCTACGTATACCTTACCTTCGTCGTCATACCACGCTGGTATGCGATGTCCCCACCAGAGTTGGCGGCTAATGCACCAATCCTGAATATTTCGCATCCAGGCGAAGTAGGTGTTTTCCCAATTCTTGGGTACAAATTCTATGTCGCCATCTTCGACGGCTTTGATCGCCGGGTCGGCTAGTGACTGAACGGCAACATACCATTGATGCGTAAGATAGGGCTCGATAACTACGCCGCTGCGGTCGCCTCGAGGTACTTTTAATTTATGCGGCTCGATCTTATCGACTAAGCCCAGCGCCTCCATGTCTTCGACGATTTTCTTGCGCGCATCGAAGCGGTCAAGGCCTTGATAAATTTCAGGTGCATTCTCGTTGATGCAGGCGTTGTTCGTGAGGATATTAATAATCTCAAGATCATTGCGCTTGCCGACTTCGTAGTCATTGAAGTCATGGGCTGGTGTGATCTTCACGCAGCCAGTGCCAAACTCCGGATCAGCATAGTCGTCCGCGATAATGGGTATCTGTCTGTTGCAGAGAGGAAGTTCCACAAACTTTCCGACTAAATCTTTATAGCGCTCATCATCTGGATGAACAGCGATTGCGCTATCGCCCAATAAGGTTTCGGGGCGAGTCGTTGCAATAACTATGTGGCGACTAGGGTCCTCCGCTAAGGGGTAGCGGAAATGCCACAGGAAACCATTTTCTTCTTCGGAAATCACCTCCAAGTCTGATACGGCGGTATGCAGTTGAGGGTCCCAATTCACCAGACGATTGCCTCGGTAGATCAGACCTTCATCAAACAGCTCGATGAATACTTTTTCCACGACAGAAGAGAGTTGCTCGTCCATGGTAAAGCGTTCGCGAGTCCAATCCAGTGAGGAGCCGAGACGGCGTATCTGTTCGGTGATAATACCGCCAGATTCTTCCTTCCAATCCCATACCTTCTTTACAAATTCCTCGCGGCCAAGCTCCGCTCGCGAGCTACCTGCTGCATTGAGCTGTCTTTCGACGACCATTTGTGTAGCGATACCGGCATGATCGGTTCCAACTTGCCATAGTGCTGAACGACCAAGCATTCGATGGTAACGGATGAGGGCATCCATGATGGCATTTTGAAATCCGTGGCCCATATGGAGTCGGCCAGTTACATTGGGCGGAGGGATGACGATGCAATAGGGGTCGCCGTCTCCTTGGGGAGCGAAATAGCCGCGCTCTTCCCAAGTCTTATACCACTGATTTTCCAGCTGTTTTGGTTGGTAGGTCTTGTCCATACTGATGTAGAGTTGCCATGCTTAAAAAAGGCGCAAGTATACATGATCAGGCGGGAATTTGCTGAATCTAACGGCATTGAGCACAAGATATCTCTTCGTCCGCGGTAGCGCGGATCTTCCCTGCTCACGGACCCTCGGTCTTGATTGTTCGCTGGAAAGAACCGCGCTACCGCGGATTTACACCGGCGATGCAGTTTGAAAAAGTTTCAGCGGAAAATCTTAGGCTCAGAGCTTGAAGGTCTCGATTTGCATCGCTTTTTCTTTATAGAAGCGATAGCGGACACGGCCCTGTTCCAGGCTCTCGTTGTCGGCGCTAATAACTTCGTTTATGCGGCTGAACTGACCCTCGCTAGCACAGGGCTGCGTGCTAAGATTAATCAGCACATCGGCATGTGTGGCGGCTGCCAATTCGGTGCCCAAAGTTACCGGTTCTCCATTGTCGCCGCCGCTATCCAGTGAACAATGGGGCAGGAAGCTGCTCGCGGAATATTGCCAGAGCATGTCATCCAGTGCCTTAGACTGCTGCTGTGAGTCGGTGAGTATATGGATGCGATGCCCTAACGAGTAGGCTTTCTCGGTTAGCCGGCAGACGAACTGCAGACGAGACTGCAGTTCGGGGCTCGGTAGCGTATAAAAATTAACCTGAGTCATGGTCTGCTGTGCTAGGCCTTCTGCTGGCTCAGGTATTCAACTAGAAGAGCCACGGGACGACCGGTGGCACCTTTCTGAGCGCCAGAATTCCAGGCACTGCCTGCGATGTCCAGATGAGCCCACTTGAACTTCTCCGCGAATCTGGAGAGAAAGCAGGCGGCGGTGATAGTTCCTGCCCTAGGCCCGCCAATATTCGCTATGTCGGCGAAGTTACTATCGAGCAAGGGCTGATATTCCTCCCACAGTGGTAACTGCCAGACGCGGTCCAGGCTGTTCTGTCCGCATTGGATCAGGGATGCTGCCAATTTGTCATCGTTGCTGAGAAGGGCGCTCACATGTGAGCCGAATGTGGCAACGGCGGCACCGGTTAGTGTGGCGATATCGATAACACTGCGAGGCTTGTAGCGTTCTGCATACGTAAGTACATCACAGAGTACGAGACGGCCTTCGGCGTCTGTATTGAGGACTTCAATAGTCTTACCGGCCATGCTGGTAACTATGTCGCCAGGCTTGGTCGCCGTGCTGCTCGGCATATTCTCTACAGCACCTACCAGGCCGACTATGTTGATCGGGAGCTTCAACTGAGCGACTGTGGCCATGGTGCCAATAACACTCGCCGCGCCGCACATATCGAACTTCATTTCGTCCATCGCTGCGCCAGCTTTTAGACTAATGCCACCGGTGTCGAAGGTGACACCTTTGCCGACCAAGACGTGGGGCTTGCTGTCGGCCTTCGCGCCTTTGTATTCCATTACGATCAGCTTAGCTTCCTCGGCGGAGCCTGCCGAAACAGATAGCAAGGAGCCCATTTTCAGGCGTGCCATCTGCTTCTCGCTGAGAATTTTCACCGTGAGAGAGGCGTGCTTCTTGCCCAGAGCGACGGCCTCGCTGGCAAGATAGCTTGGGGTGCAGATATTGCCGGGCAGATTGCCCAGGTGGCGTGCGCGATTGATGCCGGTACCGATGGCTGCGCCACTCTTCATGGCGGTTTCCAGAGATTTTTTGCGAGCCGTCTTAGCGCCAGAGATGCTAATCAGCTTGGTGCTGACCGCCTTGCTCTTCTTGCTTTTAGTCTCATCGTATTTGTAGCTTTCGCACTCTGCTTCTTGGGCGAGTCGCTGACTCAGCCAGCTAGTCGATTCGCCTTTGACCTCTATGCTGGTCAGGGCAAAGTGGGCGCTAGTGGCGTTCGATTTAAAGATAGCCTTAAGCCCAGCGCAGAGCATCTTGGCGGCGTTCTTGCTATTCAGTTTCTTGTTTTCGCCGCCACCGAGCAGCAGCAGACGTTTACTTTTCAAACCCACTGGATTGTGGATGATTTGTGTCTCGCCCAGTTTTCCGGTGAAATCTTCTGAACGGACAATTTTGCTGATTCCCTTATTGCTGGCCTTGTCAGCTAGTTGCGCTTCTTCGCTTAAGCTGCCCTTGTTCCAGACTACGACCGCGATGCAGTCGGCATTAATAGTGTCAACGGCAGCTGCTTTTATTGAATACTTCATGTTTGGATGAACCCCTGCTAGGGCCGATAATTCGGCTTGAATTCTGTGGATCGATAATCCTAAAGATATTCAGACACTTAAGCAACAATGGCGTGTCTGCAAAAAAATAAGATCAAGATCTACCGTAAAAAGCTTCACTTTTTTTAGATAAATTGACTAAAATCTTGAACCAAATTGACACATGCCTGTCTCAGTAGTGATTGGTGTAGCAACGTGTAAAGGAGTAGTCATGCCTAGAGTCAAGGTAGCCCAACCTGATCAATTTTTGTTCAGCATGGAACGTCGTGTTGGTATTAGTGATGTGAACTATGCAAAACACCTCGATAGTATTGCTATGGTGAAAATTTTGCATGAGGCAAGACTGCAATTTTTAGCGAGTCTGGGTTTCACCGAGGGAAATATCTTCGGCCTCGGCATGGTAGTGACCGACCTAGCGGTTGAATATCGCTCAGAATCCTTCGCCAATGACATGCTAGTCATCGATGTGGGTGTCAGTGGTTTTAATCGCTATGGCTTCGACATTGGCCTCCAGGTAACCAACAGTGCGCTCGAAACGGTTGTCTGCAATGGCAAGATGGGAGTCGTGTTCTTCGATTTCGATAAACATCAGATAATTGAGGTGCCACTCGCCTTCAAGGCTCTTCTCGGGCATCAGGAATCGCAGGTCGCTTGATTCGGCGCTCCCTACCTGACTTTACCGCGTCTTTTCGAGTAAACTGTTGCCTCCTTCAAGACACGGATGCAGCCCCGGTTTGATCATATTCCGCTACCTTAGTAAGCAAATTCTGCAGGTCATGGCGGCTGTCACTCTAATTCTATTGGTGGTGGCGCTAACCAGCCGTTTTATTCAGTATCTTTCCCAGGCTGTCGCCGGAGAGTTGGCGTCGGATACCTTGTTTCTATTAATGTTCTACCGCCTGCCCGACTTTCTGTTAGTTATTCTCCCGCTCTCGCTGTTCCTGGGAATTCTGTTGGCCTATGGCCGTATGTACGCAGAGAATGAGATGGTGATCCTCATCGGTAGCGGATTTAGTCAGCGGCGGCTGCTTCTGGTCACTATGGGCACGTCATCTATCGTGCTAGTCGTGGTGGCGATACTCAGTCTGCAGGTGGCGCCTTGGGGCATGCGCAATACGGAACAACTAAAGCAGAGTGCGGATCAGCTAACCGAGCTGGATCTCATAGTCGCCGGGCAATTTCAAAGTTTTGGCGAAGGCAATCGAGTGACCTATGCAGAGCGTATTGATTCTTCAGCTTCGGGTGAACGACAGCTGCAGAATGTTTTTGTTGCGGTAAGTGGTGTAGCCGATGAGTCCGGGAGAAGCAGTCCCAGAATAATAGTCGCAGAATCGGCGCGACCAGAGATCGATGGGGCGAGTGGCGCGCGCTTTATGCGTTTGGAGAATGTTTTACAATATGATGGGACTCCTGGCGCTTTAGAATTTAACATTGGCCAGTTCGATGTGCAGTCTATTCTCCTTCCCGACACGGCTAGTATAGAGCCCGTACTTGAGGAGCAGTATCTGACTACCATCGCGTTAGTCGGTTCGAGCCTGCCCGAGCACAAAGCGGAGCTTCAGTGGCGAATATCGATAGTGCTGCTTATCCCCATAATTACTCTCATTGCCGTGCCGCTTAGCAAGGTTGACCCGAGGCAGGGACGCTATAGCAAGCTGGTGCCAGCGGCGCTACTGTATGCGGCATACTTCGTGCTGCTGCAATTCAGTAAGGACATGATTGCGCAAGAGAGTATTCCTGCCTTTTTGGGAATGTGGTGGGTACATGCGCTATTTATTAGTGTTGCGTTTGTTTGTTACCGCTTTCCCAATGTTGGAAGTCTATTTACCTTGGGTACGTCTAAATGACATCAAACAATCAGCAGCGCAGGAGAGCGTAGAGCCTCGTCATGGTGAAGATCGACACACATATTCGCAATACCGTGCTACTGGCAATGCTTGTTGTAGTAATGCTCATTAGCTCGGTCGATGTGGTATTTGCCTTGGCGGATGAGATTGGCGATACCGATGAATACTATTCGATGATAAATGCGCTGGCTTTCATAGCCTTTACCTTGCCTACCAGAATTTATGAACTACTGCCCTTTATCGCTCTGGGCGGCGCCTTGATCGGGCTAGGCATCTTAGCCTCTAATAATGAGCTGGTGGTAATGCAGGCTGCCGGCGTCAGCGTTTGGCGGATAGTCTGGTCTGTGCTGAAGCCAACCAGCTTGATCATGCTATTTAGCCTGTTACTAGGCGAATATATTGCACCTCCCCTCGAGCAATTGGCGCAGAGTAATAAGGCGGTTCAGCAGAGTGCGAATGAATCAATTAGCTCGGAGCAGGGGACATGGCGCAAGGTAGGCGACGAATATATTCATATCAATGCCATCGCGCCAGGTGGCGAATTGCTTTATGGCGTAACGCGTTATGAGATAGGCGGCAATCGTACTATCGTAGCTAGTAGTTTTGCGGAGTCTGCCCGCTATGTGGATAACGAAGACTCAAGCTATTGGCAGTTGAGTAATGTTAAGCAGAGTAGCTTCACTCCTGGCTCGATCATAGCGCAAGAGTGTTTGCAGGAGGATTGGCTGGTCGATCTCTCTCCCGAGTTGCTCTCGGTGTTACTTATAGAGCCAGACCGCCAATCGATAACGGGGCTGTATAGATTTGCGCAGTTCTTCGAATCCGAGGGTCTGAATGCGGCAACGTATCACCTTGCCTTCTGGAAAAAACTCTTGCAACCAGTTGCGACTCTCGTGCTGGTAATTCTGGCAATCTCTTTTGTCTTCGGACCGCTGCGCGAATCGACCATGGGTTTCAGGGTTTTTGTCGCGATGGGTATTGGCTTGGGATTTACGATCATACAGCGCCTAATGGAGCCAGCGAGTTTGCTCTATGGGTTTAGCCCGTTGCTTGCAGTGCTGACGCCAATTCTTCTCTGTGCCGCGCTGGGCCTCACCTTGATGCGGCGCGTTCGCTAATCGCCAATTCAGCAAATCGTCACACTAAAATACCATCAAATCTCCCGGGCCAATGGACACAAAAGGACAACAATTTATTGGTGAATGCTTACTTAGTTCTAGACCCTATGGTTAGCGACATGGAAAGCTTTGCAGATTATGAGGAAAAATTCCTGCCGTAATCGCGAATCATGAAAGTAAATAGGCAGTTCAGGGGAAAATACCCACCGTGCTGGAAGGCGGCTTCAATCGAAGGGCCGGTGCGACTTGGGTAGGAGAACAACCTTGGTCTGGGACATCTTGTCGTGAATGGCATCGCCATTGGCATCCAGATAGAGTGAGAGGTAGCCCAGGCCAAAGAGGAAGAATGCAGGCCAGGCCGCGAAGAAGCGTATCAGGCCCTGTTTGAGATTGATTCTGCCGCCGTCCAGGGATTCGACTTTTATGCGCCAGGCGATCATGCCCAGAGTCTGACCGCTTCTGCTCCAGAACCAGATATAGAAACTGCTGCTGCTAAGTATCATCAGTGCGAACAGGACAGCGTCCAGGACGGGGTCGGTTTGTACCACGCCATCGACTAGCTGATTGGATTCGGGTCCGACGAATAACTGCAGGGCGAAGCCAAGCACCATCCAGATCGCCGCTACCAGGAAGCCGTCGTAGAGCAGCGCTGCCATACGACGCATCAGGCCCGCTCTTGGAAAGGGGCCTGATGATTGGGGATCTTTTTTTTCTGACTTGATCAAAGGCTAGAGAATCTCAAGTGTTCTAGAGTTCTTTTGCGGCTTGTATCAGTTCTGACGCTGCCTTCTGACCGTCTCCGAACAACATCTTCGTATTGTCGGCAAAGAACAGTGGGTTTTCTACTCCAGAGAACCCGGTGCCGCGTCCGCGCTTAATAACGATAACATTGTCCGAATCGATAGCATCGAGAATCGGCATGCCGAACAAGGGGCTGCTGCTATCGGTTTTAGCCGAGGGGTTAACGACATCGTTCGCGCCGATTACCAAAGCTACGGTCGTGTTCTTGAAGTCTGCATTTATGTCTTCCATGTCATAAATCATGTCATAGGGTACGCCCGCCTCTGCGAGCAGTACATTCATGTGCCCCGGCATGCGACCGGCCACAGGGTGAATTGCGAATTTCACGCTGACGCCTTTTTCCGTCAGGATTTGTGTGAGCTCCCAAATTTTATGCTGGGCCTGGGCGACCGCCATGCCGTAACCAGGGATGATGACAACCTGGCTGGCGAAAGCCATAAGAATGCCTGCGTCCTGCGCCTGAATCTCTTTCATGACGCCTTCGGTACCGTCGCCGCTAGCTGCAGCTGCGTCTGTTCCGACGCCGGCGAAGAATACATTCGCAACCGAACGGTTCATCGCCTTCGCCATCAGCTGTGTGAGCAAGGAGCCGGCCGAGCCAACTACGATACCGGCGATAATCATTGCCGCATTGCCCAGCACGTAGCCTTCAAAACCCACAGCGAGTCCGGTTAGGGCATTAAAAAGTGAGATGATGACGGGCATATCTGCGCCACCGACTGGCACTGTGATAAAAATACCTAACACCAGAGCGAGAACATAGAACACGATGATCGTATCGATGCTATTGGTGAAGTAAATTGCAGCAGCAAAGCCTACGGTCACCACGGCGAGTAGGGCGTTGATCATATGCTGCATCGGTAGCAGCTTGCTGCGGTTCAGGCGGCCATCGAGTTTGGCCCAGGCGATGATGCTTCCGCTAAACGAGATAGTGCCAATAATTGCCCCCAGAATACCGAGGATGGCCACGTCGGCGCCAAGCATATCGGCAACGGTCGCTGTGCCAGTGACATCGTGAGCCGCTTCGTTACTGGCCTTCAATAGTTCCACGGCGGCAATTGCAGCAGCTGCGCCACCACCCATGCCGTTATACATGGCGATCATCTGTGGCATGTCGGTCATTGCGACTTTCTTGCCGCTATACCAGGCGTAGCCACCACCGAGGGCAATTGCGATAAGAATGAGGATAATATTGGTGCTGACCTGATCGCTGTCGAGTATCTGCGGAGCCATGAAAGTGGCCAGTGTCGCCAGTACCATGCCGGCACCGGCCCAGAGTATGCCGCGCCTGGCGGTAACCGGAGAACTCATTTGCTTTAGGCCTAGAATGAATAGGGCAGCCGCTATTAGATAGGCTGCCTGGATTAGAGTTTCCATCTAAGAGCCCTCGCCATTGCTTTTGTTTTCGCTGGTTTTAAACATCTCGAGCATGCGTTCGGTGACCACATAGCCACCCACCGCGTTACCAGCCCCCAGTAAGACGGCGATAAAGCCAATTACTTGCTCTGTAGGAGTCTCTGATATGCCCAGTGCGACCATCGCGCCAACCAGGACGATGCCGTGAACAAAATTGGAGCCAGACATGAGAGGCGTGTGCAGAATTACAGGCACCTTGCTAATGATTTCATAGCCAGTGAAACCGGCAAGCATGAAGATGTAGATAGCGGCGAGACCTTCGATCATGAGGATACTCCTTCTAGCTGTTCTTTAATGCCGGCATGGAGAATCTCGCCGCCATGGGTGATCAGGCTTCCCTGTAGAATCTCGTCTTCGAGATCTATATTGATAGCACCGTCCTGTATTAATAGTTCCAAAAAGTTATACAGGTTCTTCGCATACAATTCGCTGGCATGAATGCTGACCATGCTCGGCACATTGAGCGGACCGTAGATTTTTACACCCTTGTGCAGAATAGTCTCATCGGCCTGGGTGAGTTCGCAGTTGCCTCCGCCCTCGGCGGCGAGATCCACAATAACAGAGCCGCCGCGCATGCCCTCGACCATTTCGGTACTGATGATTCTTGGAGAGGGGCGACCTGGTATTGCGGCGGTGCTCACTACTACGTCAGCATCAGCAACGTGTTTGGCGAGTATTGCCTGCTGTTGCTGGCGCTCTTCATCGGTGAGCTCCCGTGCATAGCCGCCACTGCCTTCGGCTTTGATCTCGATATCGACGAATTTCGCACCCAGGGACTCAACCTGCTCCTTCGCTGCTGCTCGCACATCGTAGCCTTCTACAATAGCGCCCAGGCGTCTGGCCGTGGCAATCGCCTGCAGACCTGCTACGCCGGCACCGATGATCAGGACCTTCGATGGTCGAATCGTGCCGGCAGCGGTGGTTAGCATGGGGAAGAATTTGCCCAGCAGGTTGCTTGCCAGCAGAACTGCCTTGTAGCCTGCGATCGAAGCCTGTGAGGAGAGTGCGTCCATGGCCTGAGCTCTGGATATCCTGGGAATGAGCTCTACCGAGAATGCGCTGATGTTCTTTGCTTTGAGTTTGTTGAAGCGCTCAAGATCGGAATGGGGATTGAGGTAGCCGATTAAGACCGATCCTTCCCTTAGCTGGTCAATTTGTTCATCCGTGGGAGGGTTCACCATTAGGCAGATATCCGCCATAGCGAGCAATTCCGCGGAAGAGGAGGTAATCTCCACATTCTCGTAATAGCTGTCGGTATAGCCGGCAAGTTCCCCTGAGCCGGATTCCAGAGATATTTGTATATCCTGCTGCGCCAGTCGCTTTGCGATATCAGGCACTAGCGCGACCCGCTGCTCGCCTTCGCGAACCTCTTTGGGCACACAGATTTTGATCGTCATACGGAACCTCAGATGTTCAATTTCCCATGAATGGCGCAGTATATAACGATCCTCATCAAGTGCAAGTTAGCGTATTTAATGAGTTTTCGGCTTATCTATACCCGTAGATTTTGCTAGAATCCCAGCCCCGCCAGAATCTATGGCCCATATTCAGAATGTCTGCGGACGTTTCGTTTTTAATTTTCATCAGGATTTCAGCATGACTGCCCAGCAGCAAACCCGTCATATCAGTTTGCTAGATACAACTCTGCGAGACGGCGAACAAACCCAGGGAGTTTCCTTTTCGGTCAATGAGAAGGTGAACATAGCCCGCGCACTTCTGCAGTCCCTCAAGGTGGATCGCATAGAAGTCGCGTCTGCCTGCGTATCTGACGGCGAAAAGCTCGCCGTGTCTCAGATTACCGAGTGGGCGGATACCGTAGGGCTGGTAGATCGAGTTGAGGTGCTCGGTTTTGTGGATCACAAGCGTAGCGTCGATTGGATCGTCAGTGCTGGTGGCAAGGTTATTAACCTGCTGGCCAAGGGCAGCGAGAAGCATTGTCGCGAACAGTTGGGCAAGACACTAGAGGCGCACGTTGACGATATTGAAAAAACAGTTATCTACGCGAAGGAGCAGGGCCTCAGTGTAAACATGTATCTGGAAGACTGGTCCAATGGTTATGCGAACAGCAGAGACTATGTAATGGGTCTGGTGGAAGGCACGAAAAATTTTGGCATAGGTCATTATCTCTTGCCAGACACACTCGGACTAATGTCGCCAGATGAGGTTGCTGCCTCTTTAAGTGACATGATGAAAAGCTTTCCGGAATTGGAGTTCGATTTTCACCCACACAATGACTACGGCCTGGCGACGGCGAACGTAATGGCGGCAGTGAATGCTGGCATCAATACGATTCACTGCACCATTAACTGCTTGGGTGAGCGCGCAGGAAACGCATCGCTTGCCGAAGTTGCCGTCGCGCTGAAAGACAAGATGGGTATGCAGCTGTCTATCGATGAGACTCGCATCGGCTTGCTCAGCCGTATGGTTGAAAATTTTTCCGGCAAATGGATTGCGGCAAACACGCCTGTGGTCGGAGCCGATGTGTTTACGCAGACGGCGGGAATACATGCAGATGGAGACTTAAAAGGGAATCTGTATGTAACCGAGCTAAGCCCCGAGCGTTTTGCGCGTAAGCGAGTCTATGCCCTGGGGAAGATGAGCGGCAAAGCATCGTTGATTAATAATTTGGATGAGCTGGGCATAAGCTTATCAAAAGACGATCAGGCCAAGGTCCTGGAAAGAATCGTCAAGCTAGGTGATTCCAAACATATCATCACCTCCGAAGATCTGCCTTTCATCATCGCCGATGTAATGCAGAGCCGAGACTTTCATAACATCACGCTTCTTAACTGCTACATCAACAGCGGCTTAAACGTTGAGAGTACCGCGAGTATTCGTGTCGAGTTGGAAGGCAAAGAGTTGCAGGGTTCCGGATCGGGCAACGGTGGCTTCGCTGCCTTCTTCGATGCTATCGAGAAGCTGCTGAAGGAAGGCGGTTTCGAGATGCCGGCACTATTGGATTATGAGGTGCACATTCCCCGCGGTGGAAACATCGACGCATTGACGGAATGTATCATCACATGGGAATGGCAGGAGCAGGAATTCAAGACCCGTGGTGTCGACTCGAACCAGGTGCTCGCAGGTGTTAAGGCTGCGATGCGCATGATCAATCTACGCATGCAGGCGGATAAATAGCCGGCTATGCGCTGTCCCTATTCTCGCTTAGGCAGGAATAGGGGTCTTATCTAACTCTTTTACGACCAAGTCTCCAAAAGCCTGAGTGCTTATCATCTTGACTCCTTTACCCGGCTTGGAAAGATCGGGTGTTGAGTTTCCTTGAGCAAAAACACTTTGCATGGCGTGCCACACGTTACGTGCTTCCGCCTCGAGGTCAAAGCTCATTTCTAGCATCATAGCTACAGAGCCAATCATCGAATAGGGGTTTGCTATGTTTTGGCCCGCGATATCGGGGGCAGAACCATGAGACGGTTCATAATAGGCTTTCTCAGGTCCGAGGCAGGCTGAGGGCATTAGGCCTAGCGAGCCAAGAATGCCGCCGCCCTGATCACTCAATATATCGCCGAACATATTTTCCATCACCATAACGTCGAATTGTCCGGGGTTCAGGCAGAGGTAGGTGGCTGCAGCGTCAACCAAAATATTCTTTATTTCAACTTCGGGGTAGTCCGCGCCGACTTCTTCGAGGACTTCGTTCCACAGGACACTGGATTTCAGTACGTTCGATTTGTGGATGTTATGCAATACCTTCTTGCGCTTCATCGAGGTTTCGAAGGCTACCTTGGCAATATTCGCAATCTGGTCTTCGTCATACTCTAAGGACTCGTTGACATAGCGCTTTCCCTGGGCGTTGATGCCAGCCTCTTTCTTGCCAAAGTACAAGCCGCCAACGAGCTCTCGTATGATAATGAAGTCAATGCCCTCGCCAATGATTTCTGGCTTCAGTGGAGAGAAGTGAGCGAGACTCTTTGGTAGAAAGACAGGTCTGATGTTCGCGAAGGTATTATAGCGGCGCCGCAGAGGTAGCAATGCGCCGCGTTCCGGCTGCATATCCACTGGAATCTTTTTTGATTCTTCGTGGCTGAGTCCTATGGGTCCCTTCAAGATGGCGTCTGCAGAATCGCAGAGTGCTTTGGTTGCTTCGGGAAATGAATGGCCGTGGTCGAAGTAGGCATGGGCGCCAAACGCACCATGCTGCAAATCGAATTCGATATTATTGCGCTTACCGACCAGATCGAGAATTTTAACAGCTTCGGCCATTATCTCTGGGCCGATTCCATCTCCGTCCAATAGTGCAATCTTGTATGCGGTCATGTTTATTCCTTGCCAGATAGTCACGGGGTCAGCACCCAGTGAATATCGATTTAGTTTATTTTGATAGAAGGCAACAGACAGAATTTTTCCAAGACTGACTGATGGCTCTAACTCTAAGAGGCGCGTAATTTACCATGCGGCCCTTTTGTCGGACAAGGTGCGGCGCACTAGGTAGAGGTGGAATCTAGCTTGGAGGGCTTGCAGAGGTGAAATCGCTGCAATCATATGCCAGCGAGGCTTGGAGTCGCCTCTGGTTTAGCGCAGCGACTACGACAGAAACCTGGCGAATAAAAATCAGAGTGAGAATGATAACAACGCCATATACCAGGCCGTCACCCAATTCCAAGCCGAAAAACGTTTTGGGCTTTTCGTCCTCATTAGTCCCATTATTTTCTTCATCGAAACTCATTATCTTCCCCTTGATGAAAAGTGCCAATATTGGCCTTTTCGCAAATTTACTCGTGGCTAGCCGAGTATTGTTGCTGATATTTTCGACAAAATAGGCCTGAATTCTTGGGCCTAAGCACTTCTAAGGGCTATATCGGCAACTTCTGCCTGTATTTCAGGCCGCCGTTATAGCCGCACTTAGCCGATTGGTACCAGTGGGCGGACTTGAACTTATAATAAAATCAACTACTTATACTTTTAAACTCTTTATACCCACCTAAGTACCCACCTAAAATACAGTTCCTATAGACCTTTAGTCTTCCCAAAAGCTACGAAGGCGATCCTTAGCTAGACCTCGATCAGTCCTGTTCACGTGAATAACATAGCAACCCAGCTTATCGGGCTTAAACCTGATAGAGCGCCCGTCTTCCGCTGGAACTACTAGCGCACCACCAGAATGCTCTACAAACGCATAGGATCGCCCCTGAGCATCGAACACTTTACTACCGGCAAACACCTCTTTATCGTCTAGTAACCGCTTGATCTGCATATTCAGGGCCTCTGTGTGGCGAAACGGCCTGTAATATAACCCCTGGTGTCAAGCAGGCTCAGACCCCACCCCCTAAAACCTAAAGATGCCCATATCCAGACCCCACCTAGGGGGTACACCCCGATAAGTCAGGATGGTTCCATTGCACCCGTAGATATACTATTCTGAATGAACGATTAGGAATGCATTGTATTATTTTGGTATCTTAATATGAGGAGTTTAAAATGAGTGAAAAAATTGCAGATTTTAGGAACGCGCACAAGGGAACAAGTTATGCTAAAAATGCTGAAGGCAAATTAGTAGCGCAGTCTAATTGGGAGTCTGTTTCCGAGATTGATCTCTATGGTGCTGTTTACGGAACGTTAACCGTTGAATTAGATATAAATGACCCTGACGTCAATTCTGGTGAGTGCAGTTGGGCGGGAGAGGGGTTCTCACCTGATGGAACTAGGACAGTAGGGTTTCAATCAGGAACTTGGGAGAAAATAGGAAATCACAAGTGGGCGCTCAAGATGGCTGGCAAAGACTCTAAGAGTGGCGCTGTTTATACAGAGAGTGAAATAGAATTAGAAACACTAATTTGGTCAGGAACTGTATATACAGGTTGAACGTCAAAACTAAGTGAAGCAATACTGGGATAATTAAAGAAAAAGCCTGAATAAATTAATTGTCCCAGTTCTCGCTTGAGTATCTCAAGCTCGTAAAGCTTTGCTAGCTGGGCGCTTCACGTATAGTCCGCGTTTCAAGCAGGCTCAGAACCACCCCCTAAAACCTCAAAATAGGCCCAGCTAGCACCCGACCCTGGGGGGTACACCCCGATAGGTCAGGATGGTTCCATTGCACCCGTATACATACTATTGTGGACGAACGAATTTGAAAAGCTTTAAGGAGTGCAAAATGACTATCAGTGAACTAGTGATTATCAGGCATTATGTTTGACGAAGAATACGAAGCGAACAGGCTCAAAGAACTTCAGCTATGGCTCGCCGAAAATGTCATTAATATTCCTGAGCCACAGGAGGTGACGCTCTTTGATTTTGAGATTAACTGGTCTAAGTGGTCTGGAGAATTCAAGGTCCGTTTTGACGAATTTGAATGCCAAGAAAAATTTGGGCTAGCAATGGAGATGACAGGCTTTCCTTAGTTTTATTTCCCGATGTTCACCTCGCCACTAGGGGTTCCTGCGAGCTATAGGGCAATAGGAATCACCTCGAATACGGATAAGGCAATTAGTGAAGCGCTGAGGCTGACGTTCCCCAAACTAAAGCCACTAGGAAGAAACAGAGTCACTGGAATAGAGATTACTTATCAATCGCCGGTCGAGGCTCGCTTATCCAAACAGTCTATCGAAGAAACTAGGGCCATAGTAGTTGAAGACTATTCGGTTAGCGTGCGACTAGACGACTTAAATTCTTCAGTCGCGTAATTAGGCCATTCGGAAGACTAAGCCCGAACTACTGAAAGGCTTTTCGCAACCGATATTCAACCTAAAGACATATTACAAAGCGGCGCAGATATCATCGAATTCTCTGCCCACACATTATTTTGGACGGAAGATGTTATATATCAACTTGTTGACCGATGACTAATATCTAAATATATCAGTGAGTTGTAGAATAATCTGAATAAATTAAATTTTCATATCTGGAGGCAAGATGAGTATTCAAGATATCGGTTCCCTTGGAGAATTTGTGGCTGCATTAGCTACAGTTATTACGCTTGTTTATCTATCCGCGCAAATCAAGCAAACTAACCTGATCACTAAAGCTGAGTTTGGACACGGACTCACTCATCGACTATACGATCGATTTTTTAATACAGCGAAAGACAAGGAATTTGCTGAGTTCATCGGTAAAGATTGGGCGTCGGAAGACCTTGAAGATAGTGAAAAGTCTCGTATTACTTGGTTTTCTATCATGCTCCTGGTAGATGTTTTTGATGTTTACGACAAAGTTAAGCAAGGGTTAGTTGAGGAAAAGCATCTGGATATGAGAGTACATATGCTCAGCACTGGGATTTTTAGGTCACCTATTGGAAATCGTGTTTGGAAATTTTGGAGCAATGTTCGAGATGAAGAATTTGTTACATGGTTCGAAAGTAATGTTCTTGATCCGACTTCGGCGAAAGAAAAATTGGAAAAATTTAGAACAGAAAACCCTGAACTTTATGAAAAAGAAAAATCAGGTAATACAATTTTTAGGGGGTTAGAGTGAGGCGCGGGCTGCGTGATTACTCGGAGAATGGGGTGGCAAGCTACCTAGGGTTCAAGAGCCGGAATAGAGGCGTTGGGCTGTAACTATACATCCAGAACCTTTTATCTCGAAAAGACAAGCCGCAGTCAGTAGGCCGTGCTTCTTACCTGAGACAGCTTGCCCATCAATCACTGCTTAATGAGATTCAACTCAGCCATTCCAAATGGATACTAGTGCTCCAGATGCCTCGATATCTACTACATCTCCCGATTGCGCTTATTCTCAGCACTCTAGCTCGGTTTTCTACTGCGCCATGGAAATTTTCGGTGGCTTTTAGGTATGTCTGAGATCAATAGTTCAGACCTAAGGAACTTTCCGTATTCAGCGGTGGGATTTGTTAAAGCGACATTTTCGGATGGCACAATCAGAGTTGGCGTAGGAACGGTAGTCGGTAAAAATGATGTATTGACAGCTTTGTCGCTTATTTATTCTCCAGACCTTGGCTGGGCAGAATCAATCGAACTTCATTTTGGTGCTGATTACAATGTCAATACTGGCCGTTTTGATAATGAGCCATACTCCCCTTCAAATTATCAATGGAAAGCTACTGGATACACATCCCAGCTTTATTCGGTTGGGGATAACTCCACTTATTACCAAACCGAAGCCCAATACAATATTGCTGTAATAGGATTGAGTGAAGAAATTGGTCTCAAAACGGGATGGCTAGGCCTAGACCCTGGGCATAATTCGAGTGGGCAAACCTATTCTACCGTCGCCTTCCGCGGTTCTCAAGGAATGGTATCAGCGCAAACTACTGTTGAAAAAGCGAGTACAGCGAGCGTTTATGTCAGTAGTAATGATCCGTTTTCAGAACAGTATGATAGAAGTACAGGCAGCCCGTTGTTCACGAATGACAATTATCTTATTGGTATAAAGGCAACTTCAACATGGTGGGCTGATATCGGTGGAATATACGACTTTATTACTTCTGCGCTCAGCGAAAATGATAGCTTGCTAGTCGACTCGACACCGCCGACCCTAATATCCGGAAGTCCAACAGATGATTCCACGGGCGTGGCCATTGCGACGGATATAGTCTTAAATTTTTCAGAAGACATATCGCCCGGAGTTGGAACGTTAGTTCTAAAGACTTTGTCCGGTGAGATCGTAGAAACCTTTGAAATTGCTACTAGCAGTCGCGTCGCAATCTCTGAATCTGTTCTGACCATAAATCCTACTGAAGACCTGACCTATGGGACAGAATATTATCTCGAGATACCCGCGGGTGCACTTAGAGATGCTGTAGGAAACAACTTTGAAGGTATAACTACATACAATTTTACAACTGTCGAAGACTTACCGATCGTATCTATTTCTGATGGATTCGCTACCGAAGGTGACTCTGGCCCTCAAGCGATGAAATTCAAGATTTCGCTCTCTAAATCCAGCGATACAGTTGTGACGCTTATTATCCGAACCTGGGCTGGAACTGCTTCAACTGGCACTGGGGATTACGACGGATTTGTTGAAAAGTCTGTCACGATTCCCGCTAACCAGCTAGATTATTTTTTATCAGTTGAGATTAATGGCGATACTATTTTTGAGCCAACTGAAGGCTTTGCTGTCCAAATACTATCTGCAGATGGAGCAAAACTAGGTGATGCGTATGCCCGAGGATGGATATATGACGATGATGAGCCTTACCTGCTTCCAACGGATTATTTGGTCAGGTATCAGTGGCATTTGTATCCAACAATAGGAGCAAACGTATTTCCTGTTTGGGACTCATATACTGGAAAAGGGATTAAAGTAGCAGTTTTTGACCAAGGTATTGATGAATCACACACAGACTTAGATAGTAATCTTCTATCCGAACTGGGACGGGATGCGCTATCTCTCGAACCTGGCGGCTCGCCAGTACTTTTGAGTGACAATCACGGGACCGCGGTAGCTGGCGTAATTGCAGCCGAATCAGATGGGAGGTTAACAGTTGGAGTAGCTCCTGAGGCTTCCCTCGTTTCGATCTATTCTCCATTTGGTACGAGCACTTACGTTCAAGAAATTACAAACGCTTTTTCCTACGCTAAGGCATTCGACATATTAAATGACAGTTGGGGCTTTGCTCCTCAGTACTATTCCACAGCACCCTGGGCATTTTTCGACAATTTTGAATCGTCGCTTTTTCGTCCGGCAGCTCTTGCACTTAAAGATTTGGCGGATCATGGTCGTGATGGCCTTGGTACAGTAGTGATTCAATCAGCCGGTAATAGCTTTAACTTCGGTGATGATACTAACCTTCACAACTTCCAGAATAGCAGGTACATCACAACGGTTGCAGCAACAAACTATAGTGGAGATGTTTCTTTTTTCAGCTCGCAAGGAGCCTCGATCTTGGTATCTGCTCCGGGTGGTGGTGGTAACTCTTTTGCAGAGGGTGATTTTTTAGGTGAAATCCTAACTACCGATAGAGCTGGCAATGCTGGAAGCACTTTATTCGACTACGATTTCATTTCAGGGACGTCTTTTTCCGCGCCGGTTGTCTCCGGGATCGTAGCGCTTATGCTCGAAGCAAACCCAAATCTCGGATATCGGGATGTACAGACGATACTAGCTTACTCCGCTCGCAGATTATCGGAAGACTCAAATACGTGGAAATACAATGGCGCAAAGGACTGGAACGGAGGAGGGCTTCATTATGATTCACTGACTCACAATCTGGGCTTTGGGATTGTAGATGCGCTCGCAGCTGTGCGCTTGGCTGAATCTTGGAAAGGTGTACCGCAAACCTCCCATAATGCTGTAGAAGTATCAGCATCCCTCGAGAAACCTGAAAATATTCCTGACGATCCAGATGATCTGCTCCTTCAAATGATTACGATAGAAGAAGATTTTGTAGTCGAACGAGTAGAGATAAGCATTCAGATTTCTCACAATTACATAGGCGACTTAGGGATTTTGCTCATATCTCCTTCTGGCACGGGCAGTTGGCTAATGTATAAAGTCGGTCAAAACGCGCAGTCCCCATTTGGACTTAGTCAGGACGATATTAATTTTACCTTTAGCACCGTTCTAAGCCTGGGCGAGCTAAGCGCCGGCAGATGGAGCTTAGCTGTTTTTGACACACAGCTTGGCTATGCCGGAACGCTTAATTCTTGGTCTTTGAATTTAATTGGAAAGCCTGATGAAAAGAATGATATCTACTTTTACTCAGATGAATTTTCTGAGTCAGTGTCTGAAGATGGTTTACGAAGAACCCTATCAGATGAGGAAGGTGTCGACACATTAAATGCTGCTATGGTGACCTCTGACTTAGAAATAGAC